>Ga0172372_10000330_pt1 | contig 74312 bp, 77 predicted proteins | sample LakKiv5m_2_FD_114544 | JGI IMG/M metagenome (GOLD analysis project Ga0172372, IMG submission 114544) | Freshwater microbial communities from Kabuno Bay, South-Kivu, Congo - kab_092012_9.5m | ecosystem: Environmental > Aquatic > Freshwater > Lake | place: Democratic Republic of the Congo...
TTGAGCTATCCTGAGCTTAAAAAAGTCACCAAAATCGATATTGCTGTCCCTTGTATCCACGGACCTCCTGGAGAAACGGGCGATATTCAGTCCTATTTTGAATTATTAAAAATTCCCTATTTTGGCCCAGGCCCAGAAGCAAGCAAACTGTGTTTTAACAAAGTTAGCACGAAGTTGTGGCTCGACGCCCTCGGAATAGCCAATACACCGTTCCTCTTCTTAGCAGACAAAACACCGGCCACCATTGAAAAAATCAAACAATTTCACCAAAAACATGGTGCCGTTTTCGTCAAGGCCAGCAATCAAGGTAGCTCCATTGGATGTTATCCTGTAGCAAAAAATCAAAATGTCATGGAGGCGATTGATAAGGCCTTCCAATTTAGTCCCTATGTCCTGGTTGAAAAAAGTGTCACGGCCCGTGAATTAGAAATAAGTGTTTTTAATTATCAAGGGAAAATTCATACCTCTTATCCTGGGGAAATTAATTGCCCAAGTAGATTTTATAGTTACGAAGAAAAATATAATCCTGCGAGCAAGACCACCACGGAAATAAAAGCACCTGGCCTCACTGAAAAACAAGTTGATGTAATGAAAGCAATGGCCAAAAATGCTTTTCAAGGTTTGAAATTGCGCCATCTTTCTCGCGTGGATTTTTTCCTTACGGATGACAATCAAATATATCTCAATGAAATAAATTCTTTTCCTGGCATGACTCCAATCTCCATGTTTCCTAAAATGATGGAAGCCTCAGGGGTCACTTTTGCAGACTATTTACAAGATAGTTTGGCCGGGATTTTGAAGGAGCTAAAATAAATATGAAATTACCTATTATTAATAGTCAGGATGAACAACAAGGTAAAAATTCTTTGGCCCCCTATTATGCCAATAATTTGATTCCTGCAGAAAAAAAACCATATTTAACCAAACTACGGGATTCGATTGGTCCCTATATGGCGCTAGAGGCAGCGGATGGAAAATCCAGTTCATTTATGCAAGACGCTGCTTCTCAGATTGCAACCCTCGGTTTCGGATTTAATCCACCCTGTTTTTTTGGCCCTAGCACTTCAATGGAAGCCTGGTTAAATCTGTGCCAATCCTCAATGGTTCAACAAATTAGAGAAAGTTTTAAAAATTTTCTACAAAGGCAATTAGCTTGGCCTCAAGTTAATTTTCGCATTTGCCATTCAGGCGCTGAGGCCAACGAAACGGCCCTAGGAGAATGCTACCGCCACCGAAGAAATAAAAAAGCAAAAAAAGTTTTGGCCTTCGAAGGAAGTTTTCACGGCAGAATGATGGTTACTCTCAGTGCAACTTGGAATAAGGCGAAGCGCGAGCCATTTGAATGGCCTGGGTATGAAACTGTCTATGTCACCTCCCCTGAATTAAATGATGATCATCTTGTTCAACCGATATCGACTGATTGGCGCCAAATTTGGGGTCAAGGCTGTAAAAAGAATTTTAACCTTCCCGCAGAATGGAGGAAGGGTACAAGTTCTGATGCACAACTTGCCAGGGAAGCAGGAATCCTTGAAACCATTAGAGGTCATTTCCACGAGCAGGATATCTTCGCCGTCATCATCGAACCCATGCAATGTGAAGGTGGGGATAAGTATATTTCTGATCGCTTTATGACAGGTCTCTTGCTGCTGGCAAAATCCTACGGGGTTTCAGTGATTTTTGATGAAGTTCAAACTGGTTTTCACTTAGGTCAAAACTTTTTTTGGCACCGACAATTAGGATTGAAAGATGCTGAAGGAAATGATTTAAGGCCCGATTACTTGGTCTGCGCCAAAAAGGCCCAGGTTGGTTTGGTGATCAGCCATCATTCGGTTGATTTAAATTATGAAGAATTTCAAGTGGCCAGCTTCATGCGAGGAGTAGTCCATGCCCAGTTGCTGGGCCAATCTGGAAAGCAAATCCTAGCGCTCGAAAAAGAGGCCCGTGCTCACCTGGCAAAACTCATTAGTAAGTATGCAGATTTTATTCATCGACCCAGGGCCAACGGGATGGCCTTTGCCTTTGATTTAAAAGACGAAGCCAACTTTAATAAAATTATCGATCTTCGATTCCCCCATGGTCTACTCTATTACAATGCGGGAACTCACACCTTGCGTTTTAGACTCAACGTGGCCTATGGCCCACAAGATATAAACTTTTTATTTCAGGAATTGGACCATATTTGCTCCGAACTATTTTTAAAAACGACGCCACAACTCCCCAAAGAAGTTGTCACCGATTTACCAGATGAAAGACATCTTTATGATTGGCATGAACTGTATTTGGGAATCAAGCTCGACCTCCATCATGGAAAGGAAGTTTCTTTTGAACAGTTTTGGAACAAGGGATTGGCGCTGTTAAAACTTCCAGAGAATTTAAAAGTTGAATTAATCACAGAAAAAAATATTTCAAAACTTGAGGCCAATATCGTTAAACTTCAAAAGGAAGTTTATGAGCCTGCGAGACAAACTGATTTATCCCTTTTTCAGGCCAGCGCTAAAAATCCAAAAAGCATTTGTCTCGCCATCATTGATCAAAAACCGGATCAAAAGCCGGATCAAAAGTCAGATCAAAAAAATGGACCCGAAATTGCGGCAATGACCTTTGCCGCTCCCCTGAAAACTTTTCCATTAGAACGAGGCGTGAGACGAGATCCGCATTTTCATAGCGATAATAACCTTTATGTCATTGATACAACCGTTTCACCTAGACATGGCAAATTATCACTCGGAAGATCACTCAAATATCTTCTTACGTTGGCGGCAACGCTAAAAGGCATCGACAACATCAAAGGGCGAAATCGCTTTTTGTTGGCCCGGACCATGTGGAATATCAATCTTTCACTTGGGGCCTATGAACAAAATTATTTGCACGAGGATTATCCCGACTTTGAAGAAACACGAGACGCCATTTTTTATGCTATTCCAACTAAATGGGAAAAGGGTCCAACTTCCATGAGCCAAGCCCTTTTGTCTCCCCTTAGCATTAGTGGCCTAACTTTAGATTTTATGCGAGAAAATTTGCCCACGATGGTCAATAAAGTTTGCCTCTCAAACTTTGTTAGTAAATCTTATTTAGATAATTTCAAATTTTTAGTCGAACTTGCTCCGGAATCACTCCGCCACACCTACAGCGCCAGCGGACAAAGTGAATGCGTGGATAAAATTGCCAAATCGATTTGGTACAATACAAAGAAAAATATAAAGACTTTAACTTTTGAAGGGCATTTTTTCGGCCACGGTAGCTTTTTGGCGAGAGGTCTAGGGCAAATGCAAGAGGCCTTGTTTCCTCATTCTATTCTTCCTCACCCGACGGAATATAATATGGAAGAAGTTCTTGAAGCAACAAAGCGCGAACTTGAAACTGGCAAAATAATGTCTGTGTGGATCGAGCCGCTGCGCCAACGTTTTATGGACCAAGTTCCTTTGCGTTTTCTTAAATCTCTAAGAAAGCTGTGCCAAGGCCTTTCTATCCCATTGGTTTACAACGAGACGGCTTCCGCCTTTTATCGCTACCAACAGGACCATTTTTTTGCCTCCAACCATCCAGACCTTACCCCAGATGCCATGATGGCCTACGGCGGTGGTCAAATTGGTGTTGTCTATTTGCAAGAAAAACTATTCGTATCAAAACCGCTTATGCTTATCAGCACATGGGACGGCGATGAGCTGTCGCTTGCGACTTTTGCGGCCGGTGCAAGCTATGTGGTGAAAAAACACGATGAAGTTGTCGAACTCCGCCGGATTTTTGGACAAGTTCTAAAAGGTGTTCTTGAAGATTGCAACGTCAGCGATGCTTCGATAGTGAATGGTTGTGGTTACTTCAAAGGGGCCATTCCAGTCAATCTGCAAAAATATTTTAACAAAACTAAGGATTCTGACGGTAGTTGGCGCTATTTGATTATGCCCAATACAGGCGCTATGTCTGACTTCATCCGCGATGCGGGAGAAATTAGTTTTTAAATTTTTTGAGGTTTGTATGGCCAATACGTTGCTCCCTTTTCCTATTATTGAGTACCAAGCAGACCAAACCCCTCGCCAGTGGGGTCAGAAGCATGGAGAGGAATTTCGTGCAGCCATCAAAGAATTGGCACAAATTCGAAAAGAACTCATGCTATCTAAAAATCCTGCTTTACTACCCAAGCTAGATCAATTGGCCATGGAGCAATGGCAGGCAACGCAGACTTTCTCTCCACTATTAAGCCAGGAATTATCCGGTCTTGTTGAAGGTTCTGGATTAACCAAAACGGACATTATTATCCTTAATAATTATACTGATTTTCGCGATATTATTCCCGATCAAGGTTGCTCCACCGTTGCCGTGAAAAATAACAAAAAAATGCTTCTGGGCCAGACTTGGGATATGCACCGGAGTGCAAAAAATTATCTCTGCCTCTTAAAAGTTCCTTCCTACCAAGGTGGACCGAGCTCTCTTGTTTTTTCATTAACAGGTTGCCTCGGAATGATGGGAGTTTCTAATCGTGGCCTGTTTATTGGGGTCAATAATATTAATACCCTCAGGGCCAAAACCGGCATTGTGTGGCCGGCGTTAGTGCGCGAATCTTTACTCCAAACTAATTATAAGAATATGAAGGACATCATGTATCGCGCTCCAGTCACCTCCGGTCACAACTACCTTATTGGTGATAAGCACGAAGCGGGTCATTTTGAAATTACTCCTGACACGAAAGAAGAAGTTGGGTCGATCACCACTCAAGCGGAACAAGGATTGGCGTTTCATACTAACCATTGCTTAGCTCCCAAATTGGCCAAAGAGGAAGATAAGAAATCTCTCTCCTCGACCACCTTTATTCGCTACAATTTGTTGGAAAAAAATGGTCATAAGGTTAAAACAATTAAAGAACTTAAGAATTTACTCCATTCCCATGAAAACCATCCCAAAGGGATATGCAGCCATTTCGAAAGTGGTCTGCAAGATCCTTCGTTTACTTGTGGAGGTGGTGTTTGGGATCCAGAGACCAATGTTGCAACCTTTTGGCGCGGCTGTCCTAGCTATGATGATTTCTATCGCGAGTACAGTTTCAATACAGGGACAATGGAAATGATGACTGACTTAAAAGGAAAACAGAGTTTTTAGAAAGTTTTATTTTTTCACTATATTTATTTAAGAGGCGCTATGCAATTCCCTTATTTTTTTACCTGGTCCAAACAAGATAGCCCCGTGCACTTTAATTTGCGGGAGGTTAAAGACCATCAAATTATTTTGGAATCCGGTCAAAGAGTTTTTGACCTGACGAGTATTAGTTGGCAGGCCTCTTTTGGTCTAAAAAATCAAGAGATCATCAATCCCATTATTGATCAGTTGAGAAATGTTCCCATGGCCTCACCCAAGGCCGTTTATGCCCTTAAAAATGAAGTTACAAAAAAGCTGCTTGATTTAATTAATGTTGGCCCGGGAAAAATATTTTACACCGTCTCCGGTGCCGAATCGGTAGAAAATGCCCTTAAGATGGCACGGCAAATTACTGGCAAGTCCATTATCTTGGCGCGCCAGAAGAGCTACCATGGTGCCAGTATGGGTGCCCTGGCGGTAACAGGCGACTGGAGAAATGAAAATCATCTTACTTTGAGAGAGCACACGGTTAGAATTCCTGAGCCTGACCAAGATCCTGATTTGGAACAAACGCGCAAAATTATAGAAAAAGTTGGTGCTGATAAAATTGCCGCCTTCTGCCTCGAAACTGTGACAGGTGCGAATGGAGTCTATATTCCAAGTGCTAAATGGTGGAATGGAATTCAAAAACTTGGACAAGAATTTAATATTAAAATTATTTTAGATGAAGTTATCTGCGGTTTTTACCGCACAGGACGACCGTTTGGTTTTTTCCATTTTCCCATTCGCCCAGATTTTATTTGTTTGGCCAAGGGCATTTCGGGAGGCTACGTACCTTTTGGTGCCGTTTATGTGAGTGAAGAATGCGCCAAATATTACGATCAAAATGTCTTAAGTTGTGGCATGACCAATTATGCTCACCCACTTGGTTTGGCAGCTCTCAAAGGTGTTTTAAGTTTTACTGGCAGCAGCGATTTCCAAAATAAATTGCGCAATTTAATTCCTCACTTCGGAAATCTCCTTGGAGAATTGCGGGAGCTCCCCAACGTTAAAACCATTCGCAACATTGGAATGATGGCGGCAATCGAAACCACCAACAAACTGAATTATGATGATTTTTTTAATGGTGGGACCTACGCCTTAGTTAAAGACCATATGCTATTACTTGCGCCATCCCTGACTTATGGAGTTGATGAATTGACCACGGCCATGAGAAACGTCAAAAAGGTTTTGGTGCAATAAGTTTTTTTGTTAAGGAAAAATATATGATTAGCAAAGTTTTTCAAGATGCGAAAAGTGCCCTGGAAGGATTTAAAAGTGGAATGACCCTTATGAGCGGGGGTTTTGGACTCTGTGGAATAGCAGAGAACTGTATTGATGCTTTGACAGAAATGAACGTGACTGATCTAACCGTTATTAGCAACAACATTGGAAATTCCGGCCGCGGCCTAGTAAAAATTTTGGTGCAAAAGAAAATTAAAAAGGCCATCTGCAGTTATGTTGGTGGGAATCCTGATTTAGAAAAACAGATACTGGCCAAGGAAGTTGAAGTTGAGCTTAGTCCCCAAGGTACCTTTGCGGAAAGAATTCGCGCAGGGGGAATGGGGATTCGGGCCTTCTATACTCCCACGGGATATGGCACTCTCGTGGCCGATGGCAAAGATTTAAAAGTCTTTGATAAGCCCTGTGTGTTGGAAACCGCTCTGACCGCAGATTTCACCATCATCAAGGCCCAGAAAGGCGATCACTACGGCAATTTGTGGTTTAAAGAAACCGCCAGAAATTTCTCCCCCTTTATGGCCATGGCCGGAAAAACCACAGTGGTTGAAGTGGAAGAACTATTGCCCATCGGGGCGCTCAAGCCAGAAGACATTCATTTGCCTGGAGTTTTTGTGCAACGTATTTTCCAGGGGGAAAATTATAAAAACGATATTGAATTTCTAAAACTTAAAAACTAAGGACTAGGCCATGACTTGGACCAAAGAACAAATGGCACAAGAAATAATCGCACTCATTCCGAGTGGCAGTACAGTCAACCTTGGCATTGGAATGCCTACTCTGGTGGCCGAATTAACTCCACCGGATAAAAAACTTATTATTCACTCCGAGAATGGTGTTTTAGGCGTCGGTGAAAGGCCGACAGAAAAAACCGTTAGTCCGACGTTAATAAATGCCGGCAAAGAAACCATTACTATTGTCTCTGGCGCCAGCTATTTTGATAGTGCACTCTCTTTTGGCATGATCAGGGGTGGCCATATTGATTATTGCGTCCTTGGTGGCATGGAAGTCGATGTGGATGGCAATCTCGCCAATTGGATGATTCCAGGCCAGAAAATAACTGGCATGGGTGGCGCTATGGATCTCGTGAATGGAAGCAAACAAGTCATTATTATGATGACCCATTTTAATAAAAACGGCAGTGCTAAACTGGTAAAACGCTGCGCACTTCCATTAACCGGAACTCAGGTTGTTCACAAGGTCATTACCGAACTAGGGCTTTTCGCCGTAGAACAAGGACGATTCAAAATTATTAAATTAGCGGAAGGCGTGTCGCGCGATAAGTTGGGTGAAGCGAACCTATATCAATAGTTTCGATACAAATTCGCTATTAAAGTTGGCAATTAAATTGGTAGCTGACCTTCCCGTACTTTCCTTTTCCACTTGCCTTGACTTCAAATTTCTTCCTTTCTTTAATTTTGGCAATATTTAGATCGAAGGATTTTTTGATCTGCAGTTGGCGAGAATGTTCTTGAATTTGAACGGCAAAATTTCCTGAAATAGAAAACTCAACGGCCAATTGAACTGCTCGGGTTGATTGAGAAAGGGAGCCTACATAATCTGACCCAAAAATTTCCTTTTCGGGTAGGGCCATCACAAACTCTTTTGGGTGATTGACTTGCTTTAGAGACTCATCGAGCTGACTACTGATTTCTTCTTGTCTTTCAATTTGGCAAGAAAAGTAAACAGGATCGGCCGAATCAGGGGCCCGTCCCTTTCCATCCTTCTTAGTCGTTTTTGCTAAGACTGGTTGCGCTCCTAATGTTAGAGCGCCCAAGGTAACACCAAAGAGAACACCACCATGGAGAACACCGTAGACTGCCAAAACAGCAAATTTTTTAAGATCGGTTAATCTTTTGATCCATTCATTAGGTTTTAATTTTTTTAATTTCATAATTTTATCCTTATAACTTTTTCCATTCTTAATGACCATGTTATTTTGGCGAAGCCGCTGGCCCCCCTACGCTATCCCCACCATTTCCTTCACCGACACTCGGAGCTCCTGGCCTAGAGTTAATGATACCACGGCAAAGGGAACGCAAGCGAGCTTGGTTGGTGGAGTTATTGGACTGGGACACATATTCTGCCGTTATATACATTTCAAATATACGTCGGGCCTCATCGCGACTAATGCCCGATGCCGGAGGGGCACTAAATCCACCAGGCGGCATGGGAGAACTGAGAGGCTGACCGTCAACTCCAGTCAGTTGGTTAAAGTGGGTTGGACTAACTGCTTTCATGAGGGCTTCATAATTTGATTGCCCTGACTCCAAATTACCTTGGGTTAAAAAAGTTCCAAAGGAATTAAAATTTTCATTTTCAGCACCGGGAAAATTAGGCGCAATTCCTGCCGAAGCACTATGGCAACCGCCGCAGTTTTTGGGGTAACCAATCCGGCGCGCCAGCGTGCGCATTTCATCGCGAACTGCAGTCAAGGTTGCAGCGGAGACACTATCTGGGATATTGGGAAGAGAATCACTTAAGACTGTACCGCAAAGGCGCTGTAAATCATTTTCTTCTGGTGGAGCCGCTTCCACTGAAGCTGGCCTTGGCCCTGTGCCAAAGGCGGCGCGCGAGAGGGCAGGAAGATTATTACATTTCTGTGCATCATTTGAACCTGGAGTTTGGCGCATGACCATTTCAAAAACTTTTTCATTCTTTAAAAGAACAAACTGATCGCTAAAAGAATAACTATTATCGGTGGCATCTTTTCCCTGGACCATAGACCAATGGCCAACGTTGACATTGAATGGATCTAACAGGAATCGAGCGGCCGAAATATCATTGGTGGCATTTTCGGCCACACCATTAACACCGCCTGGATCACCAATCGCATGGTATTCTAGTGGTGCGGAAATTGCAGGTGCCATCGTCGTCGATGATAAACGGGTTGCTTCAGCATCAATTTCTGCTTGCCTGGCAGGATTCTTGTAAGCGGCCCCCATGGTGACCGTGCCATTCAAGGCCTCATAACGACAGACACAATTATGGAAGGAGTCCTCACCGTGCACTCTAACGTTTCTGTACTGAGGGCTTGTCGCCGAAGGACAAGTCCAGTAACTAGCGTTACAATTTTGGCGGTAGAGATCATTTCTTAAAAACTCAATGGCCGATTGTCTTTTGTATTCATCTGCCTTGCTATGACTGTTGGCCGTGTTAGCGACAATGGCATCAAATACTTCCTGGTTTCCGGCCGGAGCTGCAATGGCCGTCGTTGTACCAGGTGGATGGGCGCGCCGATTGTTTGGCTCTTGAAAAAATGCGCGCGCCTGATCTAGCGCCCAGTCGGGCATATAATTTCTTAATCCAGCAAAGGTATTTACGTTACACTTAAGAATTGCAGTAATTGCAAATTTAAATTTATTAAAGTCGGGATTCCTTTTTAAATCGGTCGCCACACGACACATGTTCATCCCTTGCATTTGATCAAAGGCCAAATGGGAGGAACCTGCGTATTCTGCGGTTTTTGAATCGACGTTACCATTCATTAAAAGTGAAGCTTTTAAAGGCACGTGCGGAACTCGGTAAAATCCCTCGCTCCTGACGCGATCACGTATCCGACTAATTTTATCGTTGTCATCAGAAGGCTCTGAACCTAATTGTATACTATCGTAAGGAATATCTAACAACCCAAGCCGATTTGGTCTTCCCGTGGCATTTCTCTGAGCTCTTGCTCTTGAAACGTCTCCTAGAAAACTTAAATAAGCATTTCCAAAAGAATCTATTCTAGCACCAGTAGCGGTAGGATTATAACCTAGACTTGAGCGTGGTTCGATTTCAATCATGTCGTCGCGCGGAGGCAGCACTTCGGCCCATGCACGATACGTTCCCCAATTTGGCCTAGGAGAAGGCCCTTTGTGGCATTCCATACATTTCGTTGGATTATTTTCAACATGAGAAGGACGAGCAGGGATGGCCGGAAGGTCACCGCGGGCAGGAATATCAGCTGAACCAAAATCTAGTTCTGTATATTCAAATTTGCCCAACTTTCCATTCCAACGTTGCACCTCAATGGTGTTGTAAGCTTTGTCATTGGGGTCCGTATTATAGGTAACAATTAGTTCTGAGTTTGGACTTTTAATGGCAATGCGCGGATAACCAGGTCTGGTGCCATGAAGGCTGTGGGAATTTCCGATGACCATATAATTAAGTTTGCCGCCGTTTTGATCACGCATCATTTTAGTTATTTTTTCTAAGGCACCTTCAACTGATGCACCAGAGCGAATACTTCGATCTCCACTGAGAGTCGCATCAGACCAATGTCCACCGGAAGGTTGCCTATAGTCACCCACCATTAAATCATCAACAATGGCATTAAAACCATCTTGAAGGGAAGACTCACACTCACCACACTCCTTATAATCAGAAGCTGATGGGTTCATTTTTCCGCCACCGCAGTTTTTGGAAAGAGTTGAACTTGATGGAGACGTATAATCGCCAAGATTAGGACTCGCGATAGGAGTTGGTGGCGCAACTTGCACCAATTCAAGACCTGCAGGTGTCACTGATGTCCACAACAGACTTGTACTCACTATTGTTGCTTGCACAAATCGCAACAATTTTTGCAATTGCATGGTTCCCTCACCTTTTTTACGCCATGGAATTCATGGGCCCACAAGCACTTATCGGCAAAACCTCCCTCTTTAATTAAACGCTCTGAAAGCCTCAACATCCTGTAATTACAAGCCTTTCCCCAAGCTCACGGGCTTACAGAAATCCGGACTGTAGCCTGGAAGCCTGAGGATGGATCCTTATTATACGAAATTCACTTTTAGGATATTTTGGTCTTAGAAAAACCTATTTTCTCTATGGTATATTTATCGAATGAAAAAATTATTATTAATGCTGCTGATGTATCTCAGTTTCTTACCTTCACTGTGTTTTGGAGACAATACACTACAAATATTGTGCTGTGGGGATACCTATCGCGTTCAATATCAATCTGACTTTGAAGGAACGACAACGATTTGGTGTCAACGCTCCCAAAACGGCAAATTATTTAAAGAAGGAAATTTTAAAGTTTTAAATGCTCAAGGTGAAATAATCGCAAAAAAAATATTTAAAGAAGATCGGGAAATCGCCAACAATCGTGAAATTTTAACTTGTGATGAGTCCAAATCTACCGAGGCGACTGCCAATTCCCAGCAAACTCCGGGCCAGTCGATGACCAACAAGGCCGAGACAACGAGTGTAACCTCCCCTGCTGCGACAGGAAAAATGCCAGCGACTTCGCCTCTCCCAAGTGGAGAAACCATAGGAGCGAGACAAGCAACAAAGCCCCATACCCCTACATTTGAATGCCCTTCGCCTCAAGTAGAGTCAAAATTGAAGGAAATATTATCTTGGTACAATCAAGAAATTATTAGTTTCCTTACAAATCCCTTTGAGTGTACTGAGCAACCCAAAGGTCATAAATTACTCATTGAACGTGAAATGGTATATAGCAAAGTATCCATTGAAGAGGCGGCTAAACGCCGGCCATGCCTAAAAACGGCGCTAACAATTAACCACTATCAAGAACTCACACATATTAATAATTCGGCCCAAGTTTACTGCTACCTGGCGGTTCGGGACCCCAAGAAATTGGCAATAAAACCAAAAAGTGAAAACTTTCGCTATAATTTCTTTGTTCAAAATTCTTCAAATGAACAACGCATGGAAATCCAAAACTCAACTGCTATAAATCGAAGTTTGGCCGAAATTTCACACAAATATAATGCAGCGACAAAGGATTATAATTCAGAGTTGGTTAAAATATTTGGAGTTGCGAAAAAGGAAGTAAGTAGTTTTCTTGATTCAACAGAAGGACTCCCCCTTAAAGAAAAAATTAGAAGTTATGATAATCAAATTCGTCAACTGCTCTATTAATTAAATCTAGCCAAAATCCTTGGTATGAAAAAAATTCAAGGCGGAAATCCTACCTATTTTTGCCCCGCTCCCTGGTGCTACACCCCCTTTCAGGTTGTATACAGGTAGAGTTGATTGCGGGGAATAGCGAGGAGTAAAGTTATGCAGAAGCGTAGCAGTTTGGCCTTATTATGGGCCTTGATCACAGTTTTAGTAGTAGGAATTTCTCACCCAAGTTTCGCCCAGGAACCAGCTCAAGAACTAGATTCGACACAAGAACTAGATCAAGAGCTAGCTTCCACCAATGAACAAGAGACTATCTTTCCATTTTTCCAGGAAAGTTCTGAGGATGGGACGGTAGTTGGTTTGCGACAAAAAGGTGATATTTTCGAATGGATCGTGGCCAGCAAAGGCGAGATTTATGTTCGAAGGTCATTTGCAAAAGACCAACTCAACTTTGAATTAAATCGAATGAACAGACTATTTAAAAATGATAAAACACTTCAACAGGAGTCAAGCGTAAGAACCTTGAAGTATACTTACTATAGCGCAATCATGCTTGGGGCGTGTGTGCTTCCAACTTCGCCAACGGCACTCAGATTATTCTCTTGTTTATCTATTCCAGTTTTACTTTCCATCGATGTATTGAGATCTCCCATTACAATACCAATGTCTATTGCGACAGCCGTTCACAAAGAAATTGGAGAACAATTTAAACTTGAGCGGATTATAAAAAGAGTCACTAAGAATAAAATTTCTAAACCGGTAAAAATTAAAGCAAAAAGAATGACAAGACTTTTATCGGTTATTAATGTCGAAAATTTTTAAGCTTGGTGGGCCAGGCGAACGTACTCTCTAACGAGATTCATTCCCCTGGCCTACTGGCCATTTTATTAAAAAGAATTTTACTTTAAATATTTCTGAAGATCGTCATTCCCACCAATCAAAGTCCCTTTGTGAAAGACTTGTGGGAAGGTTGGCCAGCCACTCCACATTTTTATCGATAAACGACGACGCCATTCGGAGAAATAACTTCCGTATTCAAGGTATTTGTATTTGATGCCTTTGCTATCGAGATAGGCTTTGGCCTTTTTCACCACAGGATTTTGTGCCATACCGACAATAACCCATTCATTTGAATTCACGGCCGTAAGAACTTCTTGCAAAGTCTCATTATAATACGTGGCCACATTGCCCTTAATAGTTGGATTGATTTTTTCTTCACTCAAAACAGGACGCATACTTCCCCCTCATTAAATAATTAATGGTTAACGGGAAGCATATTGATAGATAAAACTGGGGCCGGCAATGCCTTTTAACTGGTAACCTTGTTTTAACAGAAATTGATACTGAGCGTTTTGGGCAAGTGCACCGACATCGACATGATGATTTTCTATAACGATGACTTGGGGTGAATAACGTTTAAAGTCCAGCGATTGCAGCACCATTTGATCAAGCCCTTCGATATCAATGGTTAAAAGCGAAAGTTTTTGACCGGCGGGTAGGTGTTTGGCCAATAATTCATTGATGGTGGTGGCCGGAAGATCAATTGCTTGAAGTAATTTTTCTCCATCCTCCTGGAGTTTTTTAGCGCGCGCGTGATCGAGCGTATTCAAGGCAGGCCGTTCAAACATATAAAATCTGACTGCAGATTGCTTCTGGTCACTTAGACAAAGTTCTAAATTAATATCGCGCGGTCGCAAGTCTTGAAAAAGTTTCATGGAGCCAGGAATAGCGTCGATATTAATTCCGCGAGCACCTTGTAAATAGAAATGGTAAGTGTTGGAATAATAAATGGGATGGTGGGCACCAATGTCGACGTAAAATATATTTTGCTCTCCATGCAAAAGTGATCGAATAACCATGTCCTCACCAAACTGGGAGTGAGAAGAATAGAAGCTAGGAAATTTATTTAAGCGCTTGGGGGCCAATACTTTAAAACGCAACCAATCTTTCATACTCATGTTCTTAATCCCCTACTCAAGGCATTACTTTAATTTTAAGGGCCGTCGAAGCCAGGGCCAATAATCCAATAATAAAGGCGTAGAGAGTAAACAATAAAATGGTTTTGGTCCCAAGCAATTTCTTTTGATGCAGATAAAACATGGAGACCAACAAAAAAACAAAGGCAGATAAAATAATCGCTATAAATAGGCCAGGCAATCCACGGGAAGAAAAATATATTACTGCAAAAATTTCAGCAACAATGGCCAACATTTCAATCCCAATACGAGCTTCAATCAAACCCTTGGCCATAAAAGTTGCACTGGTCATGTAGCGAAGGGAAAATAAAAATACACCGACAGCAGCAAAGGCGATGGTATAAGTAGCCCCATGCCATTGTGGTTTAAATAGAAGAGTGACCAGAAAGGGTGCTGCGACAGCACCCATAGAAAAAATCATAAAAATGAAAAATGAATATTTTTGCAATAATTGGTCAGAGGTCTTTAAAAAAATGTCACCTTGATCCTGGAGCTTACTAAGCGCGGGATAAAGAATTTGGTGGTAATTGTAGACAAACATCAAGGGCACGCTGACTAATCCAGTCATCCAGTAATAAAGTCCAACTTGTTCTGGCGACAGAAAACCCACTAAGACGTAGGGTATGAGCATGGCCTTTAGGGACAAAATCAGGGCATTAAATTGGTAAAGCGCGCCTTCCTTCCAACGGGGAGCAAACTGTTGCCAGTGAAACTGAGGCCTGTGCCAATGGCCAGCATAAAAACTGAGTCCTGACCACAACAGAATACTTCGAGTTAACAACCCCAAGAAAAAGGATAAAACACCCATGCCAAAAATGGCCGCACTAATCTGGACGGTGTAGAGTCCAAAAGTTGCCATGGCCTCAACTTTGGCCAACTCAGGAAATTTTAATTGATGGGATAAATCCAGCCGAGCGGCGGAGGATAAGACATCCAATAAAATGAGAACGCCGACGTACCGTATCCATTGATACTGTGCTGGCAGTTTAAAATTTAAAGTTAACCAATCTGTTGCCAAAAAGAGTGTCAAAAAACACCCTAAGGCCAAGGCCAATCGCACGCCCAAATAATTCTCGATGGCATTTTGGGTGAGAGTTTCCTTTTGCCTTACCAAAATTTCACCCAGTCCTATATCGCTAAAAAACATGGCCACGCCAACCCAGCCGCTAATAATAGCGAAACTGGCGTAATCCTCTGGGCGAAGAAAAGCGGCCATCACAAAAACAGAAATAGTCTGGATTACATAATTAAAGATTGAGCGCCCGGAATAACTTTTTAATCCACTTAAAATGGTCGATCGAAATTGCTGATTTGCGCTCGTCATTCTTTAAACTTTTCTAAGGTAATTATTCCTCTCTATTATAGTGCAACCTGAGCTATCTCTGTTTAAAAAAATCAAAACCTGACCTAAAATGAAAGAGTCCTTTATCAACCAATTTCAGATGTTGAGTAGACGACTCCGATATTGGAGTTTGGAGCGAATCTTATGAGTGCCCTTGGTCCAAGTAAAAAAAGAAAAACCGTTGCTTGCGTTATCCCAGTTAAAAATGTTGAAAAAATAATTCGCGGTGCTTTAGATTCGGTGGCCTTTTGTGATGAAGTCTTTTTGGTTGATATGTTTTCCACCGACAAAACGAAAGCAATTGCCCTCGAATACAAAAACGTAAAGTTTATTGAACGACAAAGTTATATTTACGACAATTTTAACCACGGCATGGACAACGCGACTAGTGAATGGATTATCCGTTTAGATAGCGACGAACGCTTAAGCCCAGAATTACAGCAGGAAATAATCAAGGTGCTTGAAGATGATCAGCTTGGTGTCAACGAGTACGATGTTTTCACGGCCCCCTACTATTCTTATTTTTTGGGCAAGGCCATGATGCACGGGAATAAATTCGGAACGCGGGAAATTCTATTTAAAAAAGGCACCCTTCGCTACCCCGTAAAATCAGAGCACGATGGACTCGCCAACATTGCCGGGCGCGAACTCAAAACTGGCACCTTTCATGGGCCTTATCAACATTACTCTTGTCCTTCCATTAAAAAGTATATGGACAAAATTAATTATTACTCGGAGAAGGATGTCGAGCGCATCGATCTAAAAACATCAAAAGTATTCTCTCCCTGGCGCATTCTGTATATTTGTACCAGGTACTTTTTTAGGAATTACTTTCGCCATCAGGCCTATAAAGACGGATATCACGGTTTTTGTTTAGCTTATCTCGACGCTTTTTATATTGGTCTTAATTATTTAAAAACTTGGGAAAAAGTGGAATACCTCAAAAAATTCCACGATGATCATCGCGATCAATATGATGGCATGTTGGCCGATCACGCCAAAAAGTGTGGATACCTCAAATGAGAATTCTGCTCGTCACTCCCACCTATTGGTCTGTAGATGGCCTGCTGGGCGGAGCCGAGCGCTACGTCGATTCTTTGTCTAGGGCCTTGGCGGTCCAAGAAAAAGTTACTCAAGTGCGGGTGGTTACCTTTTCGCGCAAAGTAAACTTTCATGAAGGAAAGGGAAAATGGTTTTTTCACTGCTACAAATCCTTTTATATGGGAGCAAATCCCAATAATGTAATTCCCAACCTCCGCGCCTTTTTTCATACCAATTTTGATATTCTGTACATTCATCAGTTCTTTACCTTAAGCACGTTTTTCTTTTGTTTGTATGCTTATATCTTGGGAAAAAAAATTGTCATGTCAGACCACAATGGTGGCGGGCTTAATATACATAAGTATTTTAACATTACTCCCCTTATTGATTTATTCTGCGCAACTTCCAAATTACAAGTTCAAGACTTGCGCCTCCCTTTTGCTCGCGTAGCCACCATCTTTGGCGGCGTAGATAGCAATTTTTATAAAGTCGCAGGTGAACAGACGCGCGACAGAGACTTTCTTTTTGTGGGACGCTTGCACAAAATAAAAGGCATCTTGCCTTTGTTAGAGAGTGTGAAAAAGGCCAATGTTCCCTGCAAAATAACTTTAGCATTAGGCCCAGAAGTCGATCTCAATCTCCGTGACGTGGAAAATAAAATTGCCGAAGTTACCCGAGAGTGTCCGGCCAACATTAATATTGAAATTAAGGCCAGTAGCGAAAAGCTTGTTTCATTATATCAAACCCATCATTGGGTGGTGTTACCAAGTATTGATCAATATCCCCACGAGAATTTCGGTCTGGTTGTCTTGGAAGGTATGGCCTGCGGAGCGCTGGCCGCCACGAGTCCCTTTTGTGGCATCAAGGAAATGGCACAAGCATTTCCTACACCTCACCTCATGGTGGTGAAAGATTGGACTACTTTTATCCGCACTTATGCCAATAAACCTTCACCATTTATGCAAGGGCCTTCGGCCCGCGAGTGGGTTTTACAACACGCCACCTGGCAAAGTGTCGCCCAACGTTTTCTTTCACACTTGGACAAACTATGAATAACAAAAACTCCCCCGGCTATCAGGCTCCCAGGCTCCCAGGCACACCGAAACAGAAACGGACAAAGGAAATAATCCATGCGATTAATTAAAAATATTGTAAAAAAAGGTCTGCATACCCTTGGCTATGATGTGGTTAAAATAAATCATCATCCAGAGCGAGTAATCTATCAGGCCTATTTCAGAAGCGGCTGCTTACGCTGTATAAAAGGCGATCCTTTGTGCGAAGAAATTTTAACCGGCCTTGGTTGGGATGAGCAGCTTCCAGAAATTCTAAAAATGCTCGATGAACAATTTCAAACGGGCGACATAGTTGAAGTTGGTGCAAACATTGGCGCGAGCATTGTACCCCTCATCAACCAACATCCGAAATTCCATTTACACTGTTTTGAACCCGTTCCCATTTTCCACACACTCTTAAAACAAAATATCGCGTCTTATAAGGCAAATAAAGTCACCGTCATTAATAAGGCCGTTGGGAATGCTCACGGCGCGAAACTAGAAATTGCCGTTGGACTTGGTACCGCTGGAGCTTCTGGCACAGATGGAAAATTCGAAACCGTGCAAGTTGAAATGACTACACTCGATCAATATGCTGAAGATAAGCGCCCTTGCCTGATTAAAATTGATGTCGATGGCCACGAAATGAAAGTGTTGGAAGGCGCAAAGGCCATGTTAGTAAAACATCGGCCATGGTTATTTATGGAATTTGATCTAAAAATTATGGCCAAGATGGGTGAAAGCGCTGAGGACTACATCAAATTTTTAAAGCAACACCATTATACCAATGCCCGTGTTTGGGATAATTTTGGCCAGCATGTCGATGAGACCAAAAATTTAGACAGTATTCCTGCGACAGTGGCCCGCTTACCTCACTACGCTAATATTTTATTTATTCCAGCGAGAAACTAAATGCAAATGATGACCCAAATGACACCAGAAGAATTAAAAAAACAGGCCTCTCTTTTATCGCTCGGTTCCAGCAGTGATGAAATTTTAAAGGCCGTGCTAGCGCACGCTGTGGAACATGGGCCGAAAAATCCATCCCGCATTTTTGACATCGGTTGTGGCCAAGGCCAATTGCTCGAACTTTTAAAAAATCATTACCCCCCAGCGCAGCTGACAGGTTGTGATTATACGGATTTTCGCTCCAGCACCAGCAATAACAAAGTGCCACTCCCCTTTCATTTTTTTACTCACGACTGCAATCAACACTTTCCTTCCAACTTAGAAAAATTTGATTTGATCGTCAGCTCTGAGGTCATCGAGCACATTGAAAATGGTCGCCATTTCTGGCGCCAGATTAGCGAGAAATTAAATGTTGGTGGCAAGGCCGTCGTCTCAACGCCCAATATAGAATGCCTCACCAGCTTACTGTCCTTTATTATTCGCGGTCATCACAGCGCCTTTGGTGGCAAGGCCTACCCTGCCCACATCAACCCTGTTTCGCTCTTTGATATGAAAAATATGATTCAGGAAGCGGGACTATCTTTCGAACGGGTGTATTACATCCCCAACGGCCGCTTGCCAGGAACATCACTTAGGTGGAGCACATTCTTCGGCAATTTCTCCCACCGCTTATTCGCCGATAATTACTTGGTTGTGGCCAGAAAAAAATAAGCCAAAGGAAATTTTATAAAAAATATTCTCTTATTAATTATTCTCCTTGTTTTAACTGCGTGCGCACAAGTTAGTCAATCTAAAGGGCCATACACTGCACAAGAATTGAAATCCCAAGATCGCGACATGCGTCTTCGTTCACAATTTTGGACCCAATCGCCTCTCTACGTGGTGACCGACAAAGATGGCAGCATTTACACCACTTCTTCAGCGCGTCCCTTGGTTAAAAATGTTTCCCCAACTGCTGATGCCCATTTTACCAAGGCCAATATTTTGTCATGGACGGCGCTTAGCACTTTGGCCGGGGCTTTGGTCCTTGTCACGAAAGAACTCTCCCGATCCGGCGACCGTTTAAACAAAAAAATATGGTGCTCTTCTATTCACTGGCCACCGTATCCATTAGTTCCAATTTCCTCTCTAGTTATTATTTAACTATAGGCGCGGAACAATTTAATAACGATTTAGGTCAAAAACTGGCCCCCAGCGTGGGCCTCGGATGGCATTGGTAAAATTTAATATCCCCAGCACTCTTGTCGGTGCTGCACCACCGCACCGACACGGTTCCCAGGCTACCTGGCAAACTGGCACCTAGGCTCCCCGGCTTTCCGTCCCACCGGATGTCCAATTTTTAGTCGGCCACAAATTTTTTATTCGATCTAAAATAAAACAGCGATGCCAATATATTGGAATTCTGATATTTTTAGAAATTTTATTTGGTATTAAGCCTGCACAGAACCTTCTCGGATTTTTAGTTTCCGTTGGAGTAAGCTGTGAAGAATTTAATTTTAGTCCTTTTACTAGTCATCAGTTTTGTAGGTTGTGGCAAAGACAAAAGCATCCCTTCCTCTAGCGCAATCCAAGGCATAGTTGAATCTTTTTCACCTAACTTAACACCAATGCAAGTCTGTACAATGGAAATCTTAGATAATGGCACTTACCTTATTTGTAATGACGGCTCCATCATTAAAATTGCCGATACCATTATTTCAACTCCAGGCGTAACTTGCACTGTTTCGGTTATTGAGAATGGTTACCACTTAGAGTGTAGTGACGGTACTTCCATCGATATTACCCAAGGTGAAGTTACTGTGAATGGTTCAGGTTCTGGCTCAAGCTCGGGTTCAGGCTCTGGCTCAGGTTCTGGTTCAGGCACTGGCTCAGGTTCTGGTTCAGGCACAGACCAAAATGACGATGATCAAGACGATGATCAAGATGACAATGATGGCGACGACGACCAAGACCATAATGACGACGACCAAGATGACGGCCAAGATGGTAACCTAGACGAAGAAAATAATGACTACCAAAATGGCCTGCGCGATGCTTTTGAGGAATTAAAGCAATGCTTGGAGAAAGCAGATTCACATAAAGAGCGTCGTGAATGTGTTAAAGATTTTAGACACATCATCAATAAATTGCGCCATAAATGGCTTAAGTTTTGCCATCGCCTGGCACGAAAGGAATTCCGGCAAGCGCTTAGAGAATTAAAACTTGAGAGAGAAGAGCATAATAACAAAAATGGAAAACAGTGTTATAAGAAAGAAATTAAGGAACTTAGGAAGAAGTTTAAAAAACAAAAGCATTATTGCGCCTCTTTGGCCCTTCCAAAGTTCCATGAAAATAGTTGCAGTTTCGAGCTTGAAGAAAATCGCGTAATTATTGAATGTAAACGCGAAAACAAGCATGAAAAGAAGTGCAAAAAATAGTCATATTTCGGCCATTGTTCAAAAATTAAGCACTTTTCAAAAATAAAATTAACTAATTACCACTCCTTATCTTGGCCCCTTGTTTGCATATTTAAGAGGCAAGGGTGGGATATTTAAGGGAGTGTGTATGTTTAGTATTGATAAGTTATTAATCTCTTTCATGTTAATTTTAAATCTACTCGTCGCCTACACAGCGACAGCACAAGACTCACGCGACATTGACTATAGCTACGAAGACAAAACTGTTAGACCTAACCAGGTTAGCATCCAATCACGTCTTATTGGTCGCCTCGATTGGGGCTATGACAGCTACTATGAAATTGACCTTTTAATTGACGGCAGTGTCGTAGCCAGCACGACAGAAATACCAAATCGCACCAGTGAACTGCTAAGCTTTTTGCGCGGGAAAATTGATCAGGCCAAGACGCAGAAAAAATATATGATCGTGAAGCCCTATTTATTTAACTATAATTCTTATAGGGCCCGCAAGGCCCTGATCGTTTCCTCGCAAGATCTACCAGTGCCACCGGTTGTACATTGTGTGGAATGTGAAAATCGTTTAGAAGGTGAACCAGAAGTTCCTTCACTCTTTGGCCGCTTGCTTCGCCATAAAATTCAACATTAATTTCTTAATCAAAATCATTCCCCAGGTAGCCTGTAGGCCAGGAAGCCTGGGGAAAATTTTTACTTCGAAAGTTTTACTTACTGAACAGCATCGATAGCTTCAATATATTTGATAAATTCCTGGATTTCATTTTGATCCGTGATGCGTGGCCCCCCTTGAGGCATGCGTCCTGTCGATAAATCATTTTGTAATTTGGTGCGTGCCTGAGCAATGCCGCCTTTTGATTGAATCCATTGCTTGACCGAAGCCGGATTTGAAAAATTGCGAGCACCAGAGTCGTGGCACATAGTACAGTCTTTTTTGGAAAAGGGATTTCCCATTTTACCCACCGCTTTATTTAATCGCTCTATCATTCCAGTATCAACTGCCCCAGGAATAACTGGCCTAGGGCAATTGGAGAACTGGGCCAGGCACAAATCATTCCTCATATATTTTGACAGAGTACCGTCCGCTGGCGAGCTTTGCACGATTCGTTCAAATATTTTTTTTCGTACATTTCTCATCATGCCATTAAAAAAATCCATGGATTCGTAAGAGCCGTCCATAGCGGCATTAAAATCGTCCATAGAAAGTCCATAGTCGCGTTCAACCATCTGTGACAATTGAGCAAATTCAAGCAATTTGCCTTCGGTGTATCCCCTATCGTAGGTTTTATTTTTGCCCCAGGCATAACGCAAGTAACATTTTTACCGCTCATGGAATAATCTGCAACATTGGCCAAACATTTAGGTGGATTGGATGCCAGGTGCGCATCCGTACATCTTGTTCCTGCTTGCAACATTTCCCGACATACTTTGCGGTTTATTCCTTGTTGCATTTTTTTTCTAATATCTTCGACCCTAGCATTAAGATCAGTTTTGTCATTTTGGTTGTAAGGAAATTCAGAGCAATTGAGTAATCGCCCAAGAGTTTTATATTTTTGATTAGTAAATTGTGGACGCTGAAGATATTTATAGCGGGGAGAATTGCGCAAATTTCCATTAGCAAAAGTGGTATAATTTTCACGTTCTGTTCCGACTAATTGATCATCCATCGATCCATAGGCACCTGGCCACATGGGGTAGGAATCCCATTTCGTTTTAAAATTATTAGTGTGACAACTCACACAGTCTGTCCCCGTTTTATCGACTCTCACACTGCCTGGCCCATTTAGATGTGGATTGTTAGGGACACCACATTAACCATGGGGACTTTTACTGTCGTAAACAAAGGTAAAATTTCTCCTAAACTTCGACGGTAAACAATTGAAATCATTCTAATAGCAGGACCTGCTGTTTATTTACTTTTAGGGCAACTGAAATAGTCCACTTGATTCAATTTGAAATAAGGGAAAATGAGAACGACTGACCAAGGCCTTTCTCACGTCTGAAGGATCGCAGGTTTTTAATAGGTCTGAAGGAATGATCAATTCAAAAGCACTTAAAGCGCCATACCGTTCCCGTGTATGCGGGCTTTGGTGGTCAACCAAAATTCCTGAAATAATATCCATAATCAAGTCCTCATAATTTTGCAAATCTTGTTCATTCATTTCTTGGATGTTGTCATGAACGAAAGTAAGTTTGGCCGTCAGTTCATCGCGCAGAATTCTTAAATGCTTGCCAATTTCAAGAGATGATCCTCCCATAATTATGCCAACCATAAAAGAAAGATCGCGCTCACGATATATTTTTTTCCCAGTCATAATCAAACTACTACTTAATACTTGCTTCCACCATGCCTTGGCCTTCTTGATTCCTTGATTCTTAACGGGGAGCCGAGTACCACATTCTTGAAAAAGTTTTAAATCAATCCATTGCTGGACCATATAATTAAAAAGTTTCTTCTGCCGCTTTTTGATATCTTCAAAATTCTCAAGGGGTGCTTTAAAGATAGGTGCCCCACTACTCTCCTCCAGAGTTGATTCAGTGGAATTACTTTTCATTTCCTCTTGGCAAGCACAAAAGTTTTCAGGATTGCTTTGGTTCGCAATGCGCTCAAGGATATCCTGGGGATAGAGGTTCACTTTTTTTAAATCGACAGGAGTTTGTCCATGACTAGTTTGGGTCAATAAAAAAAGAGCTAACAAGATCATCCAAAATTGCGTGATGACTTTCACAACATACTCCCATTTTCCCACCCAAAATCCAGAGGATATTGTTCAAGTTTCATGCCAGCATGCGGGACAACGACCAACACAATTCCTACAACTTAGGAACTCAATATTGGTGACAGCTTGTTTATCTTTTAGGCACTTAACATAATTTAATAGGACCCTAAAGAGCGCCGATGAGTCCTATGAAACTGGTTTTGAGATGGGTCCCCTATGGTAAAAGTTTTGATTTATAACATTCTGGTGTGGGTCATCTTCTTTAGTTCTCCGAATTTAATTTTTGCTCATCCGCCAGACGACTCTCCAACCAATATTATTCGCGTAGGCCGCAGCAATATGGGGCACGGTGGATACGGCTATATTCATACAGGAACCACTGATATCCAATCTGAAGCAGCCGCTGCTGGATTACTCGATTTTAGTTGTCGCGACCGCGATGTTCGGCACAACGTGGCCCTTTATTGTCATGTAGACGAAGCAAACCTCCCACACGAAAATTTAATAACTGATTCTATGAAGTCGACAGTTCTTGATCGCATGCGCCGCCAGGCCATTGAGTTTTATGCCCTCAATTACGCTTCTGCCACTAGCGGCACCTCCTCACCCTTTAATCTTAATACACTTCTTACTTCAAGCGCTGATTTTGGTGGATGCAATTTAAGCAGTGATAGCCCCCTTCGCGCTGCCATTTTGAATCCGACTTCAGAAGCAGGCCGTGCCTTGGCCAATCGTCAAGCAGTCATCGCTCAAGGTCTCGACAGCAAAAATATGGCCAAGGCGTTTTTGTCCAGAGAATGGCTACGCTCGGCACTCGGTCAGCGTGAAGACGCGGCCTCCGATGAAGAATCACACAATACTTATCCTGCTTCTTCACGCGGTATCACGCGCTACCAGTTTGCACGAGACATAGGCGTCGGATCGGAAGACAATGACCACAGCAATGACTACAACTGTGGCCATCCTTCTCCCGATCAAATTGGAGCTTGCGCTTCGCTTAAGTCTCAATTACATCGCTTAGAAACCGCTTTCCCAGCGCTTTATCCCATGTCCCTTCAAAGTACATCTTACGATACAGACTCGATGCCACAGGCGATTGAAAGTTCTTCTCTCTTTGATCAACACGTATATAATCCAACAAGTTCTGGCACCGTACCGCAACAAGGATTGGCAACAACAATCCGTGATTTAATTGTGGCGAATGGTGGATCATATACAAATCTCATTCGCGGACTTAATAGCATGAACACGGGTGGCTTTATAAATTTAGAGGCCGCCCTCAATTCGGCCATCACCAACGCCAATGCAAGTACGGCTTCTCCCGCTCTACGCGATGCCTTGTCCCGATTTAATCAAGTTAATCAACGCATGCTCGGCGCCCATGCCGCGGCCATGCGAAATAAATTGCGCACACTATGTGATCGACGGGCCACTCCAAATTTGCAAGCTGAAATGTTGCGCATTGGGATTAGCAACCCAAATGTCGTTCGCCAAATGATTCTTGATATGCCTCCTGATCAACGACCGCTGGCCATGGCGGTTATGTGTGATATTAATTTGGCACAAAGAATTCGGCCTGAAAATCAATGTCATGGTGTGAACGGAGGTCCAATTCCTGGACCTAATGCCGTCACTGTGGGCCGCCGACACTTCGCAGACTTTCCCTTTAGCGCGGAAAACTACACTAGGATTTCACAACCCTCAGACTCAGAACCGCGCACCATCAGTCTTAATCTTAACGTCAAAGTTGGTCCTGGCATGACCCCTGGAACTGGAGCAGGGCCAGGCAGCATGGCCGCTTTACAGCAGATGATGCAACAGTGGCAGAGCGATGCCAATGGCTATATTAATTGTCAGTTGGGTGCCCCTGGTGCACCGACCACTTTTTCTAATCCCAACGGTACGTCTCACGTATGTCCTGCTGAGGCATCCATGAGAAGAACTCCGCCTGTGCGAGTGCAAGTTAATATTCAACTTTTTCCAGCTAATTCGTCGCCACCTGCACCGACCATTAATCTCCACCAATGCTTTCGCGCGGAAATGGAAAGTAATCCCGTCGCTGGTCTGAACTCCTACAATTGCAATGATGTCAGGCAGTGGAATATCAACAGATGCTTAGCAAGTGCCACAACCGCCCCGGCCCAAGCCGCATGCAATACCAGGACACCGGCCGCAGGTTCACCAGATTTAAATCGGCAAAATGCCGCCAACTTGACTACGACAACAGACTCCGGCGTCGTTCGACATGAAATTTTGCATGTGCTCGGCCTTAATGACGAATACGAAGACGAGGCCATGGTATTTAACCAGATTGGTGAGAGTGATTCGATCATGAACCACAGCTTTCAATCGTCAAGACTTTATCCGCGCCATGTTGACCAATTATTATCACCGCTACGGTGTCCTGGGAGATCACTATGAAAACTAAACCTTGGATTAGTTTTTTATTTTGTCTAAACGCCATAATTGCCCCCATGAGTGTGGCATCCAATAGCGCCGTTTTTGAAGGCCAGTCATTTACATTTCAACGAATCGGACGAGATGCAGAAGGCATCCCCTTTGATACGCGTTTTCAGGTTATGCCAAAAAACGGCAAGATTTTAAAAGAAGGATTTCTCACTTCTTGGGAGACAGCATCACGCGGTGGACTTTGCCCTAGTGAAGCAGGCCGCTTTAAGGGGACACTGACAGAAGGGGAAATGCAGTCCCTTCTAGAAAAAGGCTTGAAAGAAATTAAAAGTCAAAACGCCATGAAACTTGAAAATCAAATTGGAACGCCAACTGGTCAACCGACGACGACTTCCTCCCTAACTCTTTGGTCAGAAGGTAAAGATTATTATGCCGAAATAAAACATTGGGATAAAGGATTGCTAGAACTTGATGGAATGATGGCATTGATTAAAGGGAAAATGAATCCACTTAGCGCAATTAGAGTTGAAGCTGGACAAAAAGGTAATCAACTTGTTTTGACTTTTATCCACGAAGGGGAAGAACCATTTTTACTCACGCTACCAGAAAAAGCGTCGATGGGTTTTCGCTTTGAAGAAAGTGATGAAGACGCTCAGTATGCTAAAAATCCTTCTGGCCTCCACTACACCCTAAGCCCCAAACTAAAAAAAATTTCCATTTTTTTGAAATTACCTAAAAAGAAATCAACAGCCGTTAAATATTCGAACCATATGGCACGCCATCATGCCAACAGTAAACAAACGCCTCCGAATATTGATATTTGCGCCCCTCTTGCTAGCCGTTAAGAATTATCTAGCGCCGCTGTTTATTAAGTGAATCAAACCCAAAATAAAAAACGCCGGCGAGCATTACCCCCAGCAAAAGCGATAAAAATTGTGAACTCCTTCCGTTGGGAAAGTTGTCGTCACCAACGAAGGCGATACTTCCACAGGCAATATCTGAGGTAATTTCATTGCTGCCAGAACTGCGCGCCGGTGCAGGAGGAGCCGTATTAATAACGGCAAAACCAGGAGCACTGGCCACCGCTCCATCTTGATCATCCAATCGAATGCGCCCGCTTCCACCAGTTCCACCATCGCCTCCGGCCCCCGGACAGCTGCCACCCGATCCTCCGGCCACATTAAGGGAACTCGCTCCGTTATTTAAATTAATTTGCCCACCCGAGGCGAGCCAAATAGCTCCACCAGCACCACCACCGCCACAACCTCCGTCGTTGGCGCCCACACCACCATTGCCTCCGCGCGAGCGAATAACACTGCCCGCTTCGATGGTAATATTTCCGCCAGCGATGATACGAATGGCCCCACCGCCACCGCCTCCGCCACCGCCGCGACTCGTGTCACTTGTACTATCTCCTCTTCCGCCGGCACCACCACCGCCTCCACCGAGAAACGTGGAAGCAAAATTTGATTCGGCCCCAAAAGTCGAACCCGCTGGGCCACCTGCACCGGCAACCACACCAGTACCTGCACTCCCTGCTCCTGCGGCATCGGCCGTGCGATAGGCCCCACCGCCGCCTCCACCACCGCCATCACCACCAAGAACGCCACCACCGCCACCTGTTGCTCCACCGCTGCCAGTCGCTGTGTTGGCCGAACCAACTTCACAAGTGCCAGAGTCGCAATCGCCTCCATCAAAACCGGCAGGCCCCGCGGTGCCACCATTATTATTGGTGCCACCGGCCTGGCCATTGGCACCATCGACATTGAGGGTGGCATTAATAGTCACTTCCCCGATCGATTTGATCACCACAGCACTTGTCCCGCTGATAGAAACATTGCCAGTTATGGTCACCGACTGGCAGTTATAGGTCCCACCAGTGGTAAAGGAATTTTGATCACAATTCCCCAAGGATCCATTACCTGTATCAAGTGTTTGCGCCTTTGCTTGAAACGCCAATAAAAGTGCGGCGAAATAAAAATATTGATGGTTGAATTTTCTCATTTGATTTGATTTCTATTTTAACACTAATTTAGGCATGAACACGACGGCCATCTTTATCCGAGCTTCCTTCTCTACTTTACCCCCGGCCAAGGGTTGCGCTAATGACAAAAAATAAAAAAAATGATTTTGATCAGATTCCTTTACGCCCAAGAAGTTCATAATGATCTCAGAGGGAATTATGGAGCAAATAACAATTACCACAAACCTAAAAACAATTTTGGACGTTCCCGTCGATGATTACACGAGCTTTGATCCTATTACGGTTACGGTAGAGGCCAGTCTCGACCAACTCATTCATATTTTCGAGACAAATCAAATTCGCCATTTGCCAGTTGTGAAGGCGAAACGCCCGGTTGGAATTATTTCAGACCGCGATGTGCGCGCTTTTAAATTACTGCGGGCAGGCCGACTTTTAACTGCCAACGAACTGATGGTGCCAGATTCTGTTTGTTGTGAAATGGGAACGCCTCTTGAAGAAGTGGCCATGACTATGTCTGAGAAAAAAATTGGCAGCGTTTTGGTGACCAATGACGAAGGCGAGTTGCAAGGTATCTTTACTTCCACCAATAGGCTCAATGCGTTAATTGAATTAATTCGCGGCGATGTTGATTAAGCTCCCTGTTGGAATAGCAGGTGAATTTCCAGGCCTAAATACCTGCATTTTTCCCTTCCGTTTGCTGAGGCCAATTTAATATCTCCCATAAAATCGACCCTACCAGGCGTCTCACTACCCAATGCCCATCAAGTTGGTCAGAGCGGTTTTATTTTTCGTTCTATGCAACCAATGGAACATTTAGAAGAACTAGAGCAACTTGGGATTGATGAAATATTAATTTTTAAAAACCAAACAAAAAACGAAGTGGATGAAGAAAAAACAATCCTAAAATCTGAATATCAAATGCGCTCAAGAAAAGGGCAAAAAATTATTATTTGATTGTACGGTGGGTGAAGATAGAACAGGCGCTCTTGCAGGCCAATGGCTCCTGCTTGAAAAACATGCAGAAGGGAAATTTATCAGCACGCAAGAAGTGTTTAGAAAAGAAATGTGTGCCCGCGGATACTCGGATGGCACTACCCATAAACCAGGCAAAGTCACCGAAGCGATTTCCTTTTGATAACTCTTACATACTGAAATTAAAGAAAATTAAACGACTATGCAGTTTCAGATTATTACCAAGTCCCAATGGAGCAAAATTGCTTAATTTTTTTTTGCTGATGTCTCGCATCTATTTAAGCTATCATCAAAACAACCAAAACATTAAAAGGAATTTATGTTGAAGTTTATTCTCCTATTCGTTTTGCTTTTCCCTTTTTCATTTTCTTTTGGGCAAAACTTAAACCAAAGTCACAACGAAGACCACGCCTTTGATCTAGCGGTTCTTGGTCTTAGTCATAATATTTTATCGGTTGAACATGGAAACCAAGGCGCGCGGGAAATTGTGGTCTGCGGAGCCCACCAATTTCGCACGGCATGGTCTTGGGATTTCGCCTTTGCTTCGGAAGGCCTTATGCTACTTGGAAGATTCGATGCTGTACGCGACACTCTCCAAAGCTATTTTGAAGAACAAAGAGTTGATGGACTACTACCTCGCACGCTGGATTCTATGCCGATTGAAATTCGCGTGCTCTTAGGTTTAAGCCATCTGTATCGCGATTTTAAGGGACCACTCAAACCCTATTATGTTTCTGAGAATAAAGTCATCTCTCCCCTTCCCAATCTTGCCCTCACCTGGGCCGCGAATCGCTACATTCAACATGCAGGGGACCTCGCCTTTGCCAAAGAATGGTACGAAAGCGCAAAGCACGCCCTAAGACTTGTGGAACAACAATTTCACCACCAAGGTTTAGTTGGAAAACAAGCTCCTTTTTCCGATTGGGAAGATAGCTTGCGCCGAACTGGACGCGTGGCCTTCACCAATATTATGTATCTACGCGCCTTAAAGGCCATGAGTGCTTGGGCCAACTCTATTGGAAAAACAGCAGAGTCAACGCACTATGGGAATATGTTTCAAACAACAAAACAAAATTTCTTGCAATTTTTTTGGGATGATAAGAAAGGCGTCCTACGAAATTTTGAGGCCGACCCTCATCTCACCGCAGACGCCAATTTTATGGCCATTGCCGACGAACTGGTATCCCCCGAACAGGCCACGCGGATTTTTACAACACTAGAGAAAACGCCTTTAGCACACCCCCTTCCAGGACTGCCAACCTTTCCCCCTTATGGCAATCGCATGAAAAGTTTTTTTGTAAAGATTGGTGGCATGAAGGATTACCACGATGGTCTGGTTTGGGGATGGTTAACCGCCCAAGCGGCCATGGCCTACGCGCAAAGTGGCCGTTGCCAAAAAGCGGAAAGCGTCCTTCAAAACCTCACTAAGCTCTACACTCATTACCAAGAAATCAGTGAAGTCTATGAACCCCATAAAAAAGCTGCTGCCGAAGTATTTGGATTGGCCCCAGTCAAACGACTTCGCTACCGATCTGAATATCCCTTTACCTGGGGAGCGGGTATGTATGTAGAAGCGCAATCCGTTTTCAAAAGGAACTGTCTAAACTTTTAATAGTCATTGCATAAAAGTAACAGGGAAATTTCTCCGTACCAACGCCCTCCCCTCCAGAGTACACTTGAGAATATTTAGTGCGACTATTAGGGAAAATTTTTGGAGAAGGTGTTTATGCTAGAACAACTCAAGGATTAGAAATTAAAATCGTCAACGGTGAAAAATTAGGCGTCAGTGTCGTAAGCGAGCTCAATGCTCGAGGCATGTATAGCAGTGATACCATCAATGGTGCCAGTCAAAGCAATGCTGATTTTAATTTTGACTTAGATGTCGGTGTTCGTTCGAATTATGTTATTGGTCGAACTCGCAACATGACTCAGTTTGTGGTGCGTGGCCAATTTGACCAAAAAAGTGCTTTGGCCCTGGGATTGAATCAAGAAGGACGCGCACCAACGTCGATATTTCTACCGAAGGTGCGCTAACGAATGACGTTCCATTGTGGCTTCCAGGCTCCGAACGCATGGCCCGCGCGGAAATTCGCCAAGGCCTAGGTCGCAATCTCTATGTGGGAGTCAAAGGGAACCAATCATTTGAAGACCTCAATAACCACAGTATGTTCTTGTTATTTGGTGGCAAGTTCTAAATTTGCGACGCTTTTGCCACGCGAGGTGGGCAAGTTGTCTGAGCACTTCGCTCCATCTTTTACTTTATAGGGCCTGCAATTCCAATTTACTGAAATAAATCCTCCTCTGTAATACAATATTGACGTTGTATTGATGGGGGCAAAGTATGCGACGACGGTCGTTTTTATTTGTAGCTTTAAACTTAATTTCACTTTCAATTTTTGCTCAAGAAGCAGACTTTTCTACCAGCGAGGCCCAGATGCGCTCTGCTGTGCGAGGAATGCTGCGCTTTCTAGACGATCCGACTTCCGCCAGTGATTACTTTACTTGCCAAATCAATGGAAGCACCACTACCGAGGTTGCCGATATCGCAGGCCTCTGCCAAATAGGACGCAATGGTAATAGCGCTTCAACGGTGGAAGACAGAGAAGATGCCTTCTGGAATGCCTGCCGGCCTTTTCGCACCCATGGTCGCTTAGGGGCGCTTGAAATTGGCCAACAAAATTATATGGACACCGCTGAGACCCAGCGAACTGCGATGAATACTTCTCTTCTAGACAACGTTTTTAGGGAATTCACTCAAACCCCTACTGCAACTTCGGCCACCGAACGCCGAGATGAATTTGCTAGTTCGCTAACAAGATTAAGTGGCCACGATCCAGCATCGGGAATTTCACTCTTCCGCCATCGACTTTCTTGTATGGAGCCTGTGCGCTTAAATCGCGATTTAATGAATGGCAACATTGGTAGCGGTGAGGCCCGCTACGAAGACTGCTCTTGGGGAATTGCCGCCGCAACGATTAGTGACAATCCCCCAAATCGATTTGATATGGCCCACGATACGTTAGGAAATTTCCGCGCTCTCGATGCTACTCATGGAGGATCGCGCTTGAATAGTTGTTATTTGCGCGCCTGCCCCACGCAAAGTGGGCCCTGTGTGGGTGAAGTTAGCTTGGCCAATGCTGGCGCAGCTTTAACTGGTCATGCCACCACCTGTTCGAGTGGCATAAGTCCTGCACTTGGTCTTGCTGGAGAACTAGAGGCCTCCATTCAATGGGCGAATAATAACACTTCTCACCCTTGCGTCATCTTATGCCGAGGACTCAACCGCACCTCTTCCGAATTTACTGGCGGTACTGCAGGCAATCTTTATTCCGATGATAACTTGAATGAAGTGCGTGAAATCCGAGATGAGTTATTGGCCGATTTTACTTCTACCATTAACTCCCTAAACCTTCCTCAAAGCACTAGGGATATGATGATTCGAAAACTCAATCGCATTGATATTGGTCGCCCAGATGCATCGAACGAAGATTGGCATGGTGGCCTTAATGGATATTGCCGCGAGATGGCCGGACATGGACACGATGCCGAGAGTAGCACGATAATACTCTCACCGGCCTATATGGCCATGCTGCAAAATACTAATGGCCGGGCGCTCGTGATGCGAACTTTGGCGCATGAAATGGGCCATGCCATTGACCGCATGGAAGATGGCACTGGCGACTCAAGCTGGAATTCAGCCCACGAGCCACTAAATTCATGCATCACAAATAATTGGAATATTTCTTCTTATAGTGCAGGATCGGCTAATCGCCATTCGCTATTGCGAGAAAGTTTTGCCGACAATTTATCCATGATGGTCATGGATCGACGCTATGGCGATGATATTTTTATGGGTGATGCAAGCTCACCTCGAACGGTGCGAGAGCGCAATGCTCTGATAGCCAATGTATGTTCCCGCGCGGCCCATATGACAGCTGAATATTTGCCAAGAAATGACCACCCTATCAGTGTAGATCGCGCCACTCACTACCTTATGATGCCCAATGCTCGACGATTACTAGGTTGTGACGACACCACTTTAGGCGTTCCATCATCAGGAGTTTGCAATGGCCATTAAATACTTCACTCTATTTATTTTATTTGCACTCCATTTTCCTGCCGTCAATGCAGATGAATCTCAAACCGAAGTGAGTTTCACTCTAGTTGATTTTCACCAACTTTCTCCCGTGACTTACAAATTGATGAGCAAGGGCAAAGATTCAGAGGCCTATGTTATCCAAAATAAAAAAAATAAACGGGCACCAGAATTTGATGCTCAAGCGGCATTCATTTTGAACGAGATCGAAAAAATCGAAAAGGTTAGCAGCAATAAAAAATGGCAATCGGTGAATACAAAAACCGATCAATACTTGGTCACAAACATCAAGCTTAAAAATAAAAGTATCGTCATTCAAACGCCTGAATTTAGAGACGCCAATCAAAATAATAAAATGACTGATACCTTATATATTCAAGAAAGGGCACGGGCCTGGTATTCACTCCTCATGGCCAAGCGAAACGACTTATCTTTGGACCGCTACTCCCACCAAAAATATTTAAAACAAAAAGAAGAAAAGGCCAAAACTAAAAAACCCTAATCGTCATACTCAGGTCAAAAAGTTTTGATCTCTCAAATAATTCATTAGTGAGTGACTGTAATTAATATGCGACTCCTTACTATATTTAAGTTTGGTATAGATTTGCGCCAAATTTTCAATCCCAAGTTCATTTATTTGTTTATGTAATTCTGGATTGTCATTATAACGTTTCATCCCTTGCCTATTTTTTTCTTTATAAATTTTTAAAATTTCTTTATCACTATAATCTCGATATTGTTCGCGATGGATGATGCCACGACTTGGTAAGCGCTCTCGCCGACTTGGTGTTTCGTCAGGTTTACCCACCACAAAACCGGCCACGGGAATAACATTTTTTGAACAATTTAAAATGGGGCCAATTTGATTGGCGCTGGCCAAGGTGGTTCCCAAAAAACAAATTCCATAACCATAAGATTCAAAGGCCAGGGCGGCATTTTGCGCCACTAACACAGCATCGATTGCCGCAATCATAAAACTAAAAATATTATCAAAATTATCAGGCGCCCTTTCAATATCTAACCAGCGACGCATGCGATTAAAATCGGCGCAAAAAGTCACCAGCATGGGTGCCTCCATAACCATGGTCTGATTGAAATGTGGTTCTAACAACTGCTGTTTTAAATCCATGTCTGTAGTTGTGATGACCGAATAGCACTGCATATTACCTGAAGTTGAAGCACAAAAGGCCGCATTTAATATCTCTTCGACCAAGTGAGGATTGATCGCTTCTTTTTTATATTTCCTAATAGAGCGGTGAGCGCTCATCAATTCAGCGATCATATTTTTATTTTCGGCTAAACTATTCATGCTTCGGCCTTTGGCGAGCGATTAAAGTTCCCAGTATTTCCCCATCTGAAAGGGACGCCTGCCCGGTAAAAATAATTGGCCCATTTTGAGTGAGTGCATTGATAAATACCTCACCTTCCATAATCATTTCATAATTAACCCTAAATTCTTGTCCGCGCTCTTTGGCCATTATGAAAAATGAAAATGAACAACTCATATTTCCCCAAATGCTACAGACCCCTATCCCATCTATGGGCGCTTTAAATATAGTGGGAACTTCCATGCTTCCTTTTAATGGGCCTTGAAAGGAATTAAGCCTCATGACTTTTTCATTTTCGATGACCATCACATCCTGAAAGACTTTTCCATTAATAGTGAGTTCTACATCGTATACCCCTCGCAGATCTCGATCACCAAATTGGGAAAACGCTTCCAACGCGAAGAAGGTAAAACAAAAACTGATAATAGTTTTTAAAAGGAAACGATGATGACAAATTAATTTTTTAGACATGGCCAACTCCTGTTGCCCCATCTTGTAATTGAATTGCCGCAATAAATATGCCCCAATTTTGGAGATATCTTGTTCCAAGAAGAGACAAGCAGAGGCCAGCGTTTTGTGACCTCTACCTAGCAAGGTTAAAAATTAAAGACTAAAGAATAAAGACTATTGAAATGAAGGATTTTGATAATCAAAGATGCCGTAAGATAGGCTTTGATATAAATAATAATAACGAATAAATTCAGGCCTTTTACTTTTTCCCTTAAGCAGAAATCCTTTTAACTTATCTCCACAATCTGAAAGTGAATCCTTCAAGATGGCAACATTAATTCCATAAGCGATAGGATGCAAAGGTAGTGTCGCCAAATCTGCGATCAAAGTTAATGGTAAAAGCAAAAAGAACGGTCTTAGATCCCAACTTCCATTAAAATGGCGAGCCGATAGTTGAGTTGCTATTAGCGATGGCGGGAAAAATAGAGCTCGCTGAAAATTGAAATTATACTTTTTGGTATTATTAAATTCCGAGTAAATTTTTTCATAATTCTCAGGCGTGTGCAATTTACCAAATGGATATTCAACAATATCACCAGGAACTCCGTTAACCACCGGTTGGTTGTATCTTACATCTTGTGCCAATTCACAGGCATTAGTTTCGATGTTGCGCTTAAGACATTGCATCACCACCGCGGCAAAAAACTTATCCGTGCCTCGATCATATTTCGTTCCATCAAAATAACTTAGCATGACTATATGAGCATCTTTTGTACCATTACTCGTCACAACTTTTTGCCATAAATCATAGTCAGGCTTCATGGCATAGGCCTGTGAATTTATCGAAAAGATTAAAATAGTGAAAAAAAAGACAATAGAGAGAAACTTTGCGCTGTAATAGCTCGTAATCTTGACCCCACCCATATAGTACCCCAGTTCAGCCCTTCTCTCCCGCGAAGGCGACGTATAGCAAAACGGTCTCAATGGGACTAGCAAGGATGTATATTTTACAACTTGCCATAATGGAACAGGTCTAATATATAATGTTCCATATGGAAACAGATCGCCTTCATCAATTTATTGTCATTGCCGAGAGTGGTAGCTTTACCAAGGCCGCCGAGATCTTAAATCGCGGTCACGGTGGTCTCTCAAAGTCTATCAAAACATTAGAAGATGAATTAGGTGTAGCGCTATTTCGACCTAAAGGTCGCGGAGTTGAGCTCACAGAAAATGGTCATCACTTACTGCAAAAATCAAAAGAAATTCTAAGTGCCCTAAATGAACTTACGATTTCACCCAAAAAAGAATTGCTGCCCAAAGGTATAAAATTAACCATTTTAATGAATGAAGCCCTGGCCTTGGGCTGCTCTTTTTCCATGGTTAATTTATTTGCGGGCCCCTTAGAAATTCTGGAATTAGATGCAGGCCTCATCGAAGAACAAATTCAATCATCTCCTCAATATTTTGGTCTCACCTTTACACCCTATTTATCTGATCACGTTGAGCATCTGAAAATTTGTGATTGTCCCATGGCCTTATTTGGTGCAGAGGAACAATGGGTGCAACAGAGCTTGGACCAAATTCCTTTTATTGCACCTAGTTTGCAAAATAATGCCATCCCCTCTTCTCCTATGGGCCATAAAACGCGCGATGGATGGCCATGGAATAGACCGAGGCAGGTGGTTTTTCGCACCAATAATTTGGCGCTGGCCCTTGAAGCTGTCTACGCCAAAAAAGGCGCCATCGTCATACCAGTTTTTCTTGCTGAACAGCTAAACACCCAAACCAAACGCGGAAAATTATTTCAAATTCCCATACCAAAAAAATTTGGAGCCTTAGAAAGTAGGACCATTTTTTTGGCCAAGCACCGCGATACTAATGAAAATGGCGAAATGAAAAAACTCTCAAAGTTAGTCAGACAACTTGTTCATTCCTAGTTCTGACACTTTGCCTTGGGCCAGCCAGTATCACTTAGCCACTGTTCCTAACAGGGAAATTACTCTCTGACTTCTTCTGGATCATTAGAAAGATTTGGTTAAAATTCTTTTTTCCGGAAATTAAAAAATTGACAGTTTAAAGGTCAGGCCTTAATCTGCATCCCCCCTAAAAAATGCCGGATAGATTGACTTCGAACACTTCGGCCTCTATTTAGAATTTTATTTCTACACATTTTGAAGGAAAATTATTTTAATTGGAGGATTAACGATGCCTACTCCTTTGATTCATGCCATCGATTTTGGTACTTCGAACTCACTTTTAGCAGTCGCCAAGGAGTCGGGCGAAATTTCCCTTTCGCCACTGGAAGGAAGTGGCTCACCCATGCTGCGCTCTTTGCTCTATACACCTGAAAAAGGCCAATGGTTTTTAGGTGAAGAAGCGGTTTTTCAATATAGAGAACTAGGTGGTGAAGGCCGATTTTTCAAATCCATCAAAAAATTTCTGCCTGAAGATAATTATAACGGAACCATAGTTCATGATCGAAAAATAAAATTGGAAGAACTTATCGCTGTATTCTTGCGCTCCATGAGAAGTCGCGCCAATAATTGGACTGGCCACGATACGACAGACGTCGTTCTTGGAAGACCGGCACTCTATTCGCTTGATGGAAAGCTCGATAAGTTAGCAGAAGAAAGAATGAGGGTGGCCGCAACGATGGCCGGTTACAAAAATATTTCTTTTTGTCCTGAGCCCTTGGCCGCAGGCCTTGATCTTAAAAATGAAAATGCCCAATCGCGCTTAGTACTTGTTTGTGATTTTGGAGGCGGGACATCCGATTTTACTTTATTGCGTCTCCACGGCGAACAATTCAGTGAAAAGGATGTATTGGGATTGAGCGGTATTTTCGTAGCGGGTGATGCTTTTGATGGTGCCATTATGCAGGAGTCAATTGCCCAGCATTTTGGCAAAGAGATCACATATAAACTACCAATGTCCCAAAATATTATTAATTTTCCTCGCGGGCTTTTAAAAAAACTATGTTCTCCTGCTCATATCACCCACTTAAAAGAGCGAGACACATGGGAGCTGTTAAAGGAAATAAAACAATGGGCCTTAAGCGGTGAGGAGAAACGAAAAATCGATCAACTTTTTTATCTAGTGGAGATGCAATTAGGTTGGCCTTTATTTCATGCCATTGAACAGGCCAAAATTTCATTGGCCCAATCGTCCATGATTCAGTTTATGTTCAAACAAGACGTCATCAATATTGAACAGGACATCTCTCGAGATGATTTTAAAGGTTACACGACTCCCCTTCTCGATCAAATTTTTGAAACAATGATGGATGTCTTTAAACAATCGGGTCTGAAACCGGAACAGGTTGATGAGATTTGCCTAACTGGCGGAACTGCCCAAAGTCCGCTTATAAAAGAGCGCTTGGCCTTAATTTTTGGAGAACATAAACTGCGGGAGCATAAAGTTTACCAGTCTGTCGTTTTGGGGCTCGGGCAGTATGCTGTATTAAAACAGCGCGAGGCCATATAACCACGCCTTCATTTACAGTTGGTAAATTTCAATGGGCAGTAAATCTGGATCAGCAAAAAAGGTAAATTGTTTCCCCGTGTATTCATCGATTCTCACTTTTTCCACTGCTATACCTTTGCTTTCAAGGTATGTTTTATAATGCTGAACATCCTGCACTTGAAAGGCCAAATGTCTGAGTCCTTGGGCCTCAGGATAACTTGGCCTGGCCGGCGCCTTGGGAAAACTAAAGAGTTCGAGCATTGGCCCCTCTGGGGCAAGGCCACATGTGCCTTCTTGCCCGGGCAGAACCATATCGCATTTCATGCTTTGTTTTTCCGCTCTAAATACCTCGCGCAATACTATCAGCCCCAAAATTTCGGTATAAAACTTTTTTGAGCGTTCATAATCACCTGCAATCAAGGCCACGTGGTGAAGACCAACGATGCGCGGAATGGCGTTGCCCTCTCTATCTTTTTCTAAAAGAGTGGCCATCCCGTTATGCGGGCCTAAATCCCGCTGCGGGTAATTTTCCCACAAGGCATTCTTGGCCTGCATTTCTTCATTGCGCTTGGGGTGAAGTGGATAATAGATCTTATTTTCTGCTTTGGATCGCTCCCCCCCAACCAACAACAACACAGATGAGGAAGAATTATTTAAAAAAGTATGGGCGATTCCCGTGCCAGAGGGAAAGGCCACAAAATCTCCTGGATGCAAAGCATGGAGGTGGCCATCAATCCACACTTCAGGCGTTCCTTCTATGACGTAGGCAAATTCCTCTTCTTCTTTTTCAGCGTGCGGCCAACTAGTTCTTCTTCCTGGAGGAATTATTTCGATATGAATGCCTATTTTCTCTAGCCCCAACTTCTTCCCAACTGGACTTCCAATCGACAGCAATTCATCGCTGCCGGGATAAGTGGCATTATCCTCACAAAGAAATTCACTATAATGCCCAATAAAGGGAGGTCTTTTTTTGCGCATTTTAACACCAATAAATCTTCTAGAAAAAATGCTGTTAACTCTTGGCCTTTGGCCCGGGTTTCTCAGCTCAAAGTTTAATTTTAGAATGGCGATAAACTAAGAGCAATTCGAAATTATTCCTGAGCGATTTGCCACACTTTTATCCAAATTTACTCTCTTTTTAAAACTTTCTAAATAAATATAGATCATAATTTTTTTTGTATTATAAATTGGTAGTAAGTTTGACGAAGCTTTTCGCCTTCATGAAAGATTAATTCTAAGTATTTAAGTTTTATGTAATTTCATCATGGAGGATTTTATGAATAAGTTCGCTGGAACTTTGTTTTTTACTGTTCCCGATGTCCCTCATTCAACTGACCTGGGCAAACGAATTACCTTGGAAAATTGAAAAGGTTGCGAAAGCATCAGCAGGTAATCGAAAAATTGGATTAGTTACAGATTCAAACGGTGATGTGCACATGAGCTACACAGGCTGCACTGACAATATATGCAAGGAAAGCCTGCTTGAATATGCTAGAAGAAATAATCAAGGTGTTTGGCAAACTCATTTCATTGATGATTACAAAAAAAAGACAGGCTGGTTTTCCGATCTCGTTCTCACACCCAATAATACGCTCCATATCCTTTACACTGATCCCCATCCCAAAATGCGCGCGAAACATGCCACTGCTCCACTGGCACCAGTTAATGAGATGAAATGGACCATCACTCCTCTGAAGAATATTCCAGGCGGTTATTGGAATTCACTGGCACTGTTCAACGATAAAGTTATGGCCTCAATGACCTCGTTCATTGGTGGCAATTTAGATAAATCGGTATTGCAATTTGGAACTTTGGGTTCCAACGGATGGGAGCTAAATATTCTGGACAATTCTACCGAAGCTGGCTGGCTAACCCATCTCTCAGTTTCAAACACAGGTCTTGCGGCCATTTCCTATATTAGGAATGCTTATCCCGCAGGAACCATGGTGATAAAATACCAAGTAGCCGAGGCCGGTGGTATTCAATGGAAAGAATTGGAACTCGATAATCGCTCAATAAAAAGCAGTTTGGTTCATGATAAAAATGGCATCATCCATGGCCTTTATCAGCGCTAGAAAAAGGAAGATAACGAAGACGCTCGTGAAATGGTGTACTTCCGCATTGGCGCCCAAGGTCTAGAGAAAAAGGAAGTCATCGATGGCCACCACAATGTTGACGACGATACAGGTAGCCATCCACACATTACGATTGACCAAACTGGCAATCTCCACGCTGTTTATAGTGACAACCGCTTTTTGCGCCTTATTTATGCCAAGAAAATGGTCGGAAACGACCAATGGGAAATATCACCTGTAACGGCCCTTATCCTTAATCTCTGTGGCTTTAGCTTATTGGCCACAAACCTCTATTTCTTCTTTTATACCTTTCTTAATTATGCCAAACACTCTCATCGCAATTTTTCTTTAGGACCTCTCGATTACCTGAGAAAAATGAAAAGATTGAAAATCTTGGAATTGTGGCAAACGGCGAGCCATTCAATTTCTGGCAAGAGATAGTGTTCTTCTTAAAATCAAAGCAATAAATATCTTATGAATTAGCAGGGATAATTGCCCCTTCACTACATGCCGTAAACAATCCAAAAAACTCTCTCTGTGGCCAGGCCACCAGACCAGTAAAGGTCATTGGGACCAAGCTTGGGATTAAAAAGGCGGCTATCGATGCAAAGGTCTGCTTCACCCTTGGTGGCATCAATACCACTCACATGCACACCCCACAATCCCACATCATGGGCAGCAAGTTTGACATCGTAATTAAGAGTGGCAATGGCACTTACTCGACCATCTGCCCAAGGGGAGAATTTAATGAGGGTGCAATACATGCCTTTAACAGTGCCATCTTCCGGCACGCCATTAAAAGATTGTTTACCATAACCTAATACAACTGCACCGGCCCCACTATCGGAAGCCCCAGAGCCAGAGCCTACACTAATAGGTGCCAAACCTGAAGATGCCGTCGCGCAGGCACGAATTTTGTCGTCATCATTGAGGGAAACGGAAACTTTGGTCCGCCGAGTTTGGATTTGATCATCTCCCATATTGCTAACTTCAAAATCGACTTCTAAAAATGTCGTCCCGGCCGCTTCAGCTAATTCAACTTCAACTTCATCTTTGGCATCACTCAGACGCATGGCCACTAATTTCACTGCTGGCTGACCAAACATTTGGCCGACTACGTATTGATCCTTTTTATCTCCCGATCTAAATACTCTGACTAATTTGGTTATGCCTGTGGCACTTTTGGGATTAAGGCCTTTCAAAGATTCAGTACAAGAAATAGGGTCTGATAGTAGGGCGGAAATTTCACCAGACAGTTCTTTGGTAGATAAACTATTTTGCATCCTTTGCAATTGACCAGAAGTATTGGCGGTAATTTGGGCGTAGCCTAAGGCGAGGCCTGCCATAATCGCTCCGGCAATAATAACCTCGATTAAACTAAATCCATTTTGATTAACAAATCCCATAAAATTTCCTCTTTGAGGTATATCCTATTGGTTTTTCAAATATTCTGCAAATTCATTTATTTCTGAAGTCGTAAGCCGGCGCCGTCCGCGCGGCATGCGGAGTCCAATTGGCCTATCATGAAGAGAATCAATCCAGTTTAAATTCTGATTTTGCCCATTGATGCCAATATTAGGTCCAATTTTATTTTCGCCCGCATGGCAGTCAGTACAGCCAAAGCGTACCACAAGCTGAGGATGATTCAATTTCTTGAAGCCTAATAGATAATTTTCTCCTAGATTTTGCTTCAAGCTTCTCTCTACAATTGCTGGTTCAAAGTGCTTCCCTGTCAGAGTAAACAAAGTCGCTTCAGGATTGGCACTAAGAACATAATAAGCTGGATCTATTTGCTCTAAAGTTGCTTCGCCAAATTTTTGCTTATCTTGCTTATATTGATTCCACTCCAACTCTGATAGGCGTTTTAATTCCCGACAGCCACCATTTTGTTTAAAAAATCGTTGGTCGTGGGAAGGTGTCACATTATCAATAATATCCTTATATTTTTTGTCCCTATAGAAACTTGGCAGGTTGCGAATCCAAGACTGAACGACAAAGGCCTTTTTGAGCAACTCAGAGTGAGACAAAACATGTTTTAGCAATAATGTGTTCAAGATAAAAAATTCTTCTGATCTGGTAAATCCATTAAAATAAGAATCGGGTGTCTGTTCAAAATCAATATTCCAATTGTACATAAATGGTGGAACAGGGCCCTTAAAGTGAAATTTCTTTAACGCCTTTCTTAAATCGCGAAATGGCACCATGGGACGCGGATAAATCGTTTCCAAAATTGGTAAAAGCTCCTCCCTGATAAACTGACTATGAGCATACGAAAAGCCAACACCAGGAGAACACCCTAACCGATCACTCAATAGTGAGAATTTGAATTTTTTAAACACAGGAGTTTCAACCATCAAACGTTTTAAGCGCTTAGTTTGGTGGCCCATAAGCAAAACACCCAATAAAAAATTGGGTCGAATACCCAAATTGTTAAATTCTGTTCCAGCATGATTATCTCTGTAGGGCGAATATTTTTTCTGATCATCAAAAACTAAGAATTGGTACCGTGGATGATTTTTGGCCAATTCTTTAAACTGGAAAAATTTCTGACCTTCCTCAATTAAAGGTGGCCACTCGCTGTTTGAAATTTTATCTTCTTTTTTGAGAGAATCTCGCTGCAAAAAAATGTGATCGTTAAAGCTGCCATAGGCCCCAGGCCAGCGCGGATATACTTCCCAAATTGGTTTTATCGTCCCATATGGCTTTGGCGCAGCCGCATGACAATTTAAACAGCGAGCAGGATTTTTTTGAATTGATTGATTTCCTTGATAGGGAAATTCGATGTGATAAAGATCAAATTCTTCTTTCTCATGATCAAAACTTAAAACTTCAACTGCCCGCCCACCTCGCTGTCGAGCATGGCCATTAAAACGCAATACAAGGGATGCATCTTCGCCAAATAAAATGGCGCGAGGATTTTCATACTGTCCTGCCTGCAAACTAAAAGATTTATGCATCAGGGTAAAATGGCTACGGAAATTGGCCGGCAAATCCCCTAAAAATTGCTCCATCTCAATGCCCACGTGATCATTGAGGTATTGGGCGATGGACTTGATATTAACACCCGACGGATAGAAGGATTGCTCGCTCGATTCTCCAGACGCGAGGGATGATGGCCTTCGTGAATGGGCCTTCGACCAATATTCTGGGCCAAAAGTGGCAAGAAGCGAAAGGCCCAATACACATATTATTTTAAGTTTTTCCATTGCCCCGCAATGATCCCTATTCGGTATGGATGTGATTAATTCAATAAATTTGATTTTTTCCCCCTCTGGTACGCTCCTTATCCGACTTATTAAGTCCATTTAGATGGTAAAGGCCTTTGACCGATAAGCTAACGAGGCGAAGAGCATGAAAGTGCTAAGCTTGAGGGCCTGGAAAGTGACAAAATCACAATCAATAAATATATTTTTATTATTAATGGGAGTTAATTTTTTTTCCTTACCCGCATCCCTTTCCAAAGAATTTTGTGACGATGAAACCATTCCTCTTCCCCAAGTAAATTCTTCTGATTTCATGCAGGACTTTGTAGCGTCTCCGAGCAAGGAAGTGGTCGGAGGCCTAAATGCCTTGGCAAAAGCTCCTAAACAATATCGATTTCCCCGCGACGGTCAGTTATTAGCGCCCTATCTTGATTTGCTCAATGCTTCTTTTCAAATTTACAAACTGGCCGAAAGACCGGCCGACATAACATCTGAATCCTATCCCATAGGACATGAAAAAAATCCCTATGCCAGTGCCCTCATTCCTCTTTGCTCGGGGAGTTTTATTTCTTCCAGAGAAATTGCCACGGCAACCCATTGCTTGCGGGCCAAAAATTCACCAGTAGAAGAGATTCATATCGTCCGTCGCTACCATTATGTTTTGGAAGGTGGTCGAGTTGTTCAACAGGGTTATACCGACGAACGTCTCGTAGTTGGAAGTACAGTAAGGAATGGTGATTTAAGTCGCGTGCGTTTAGGGCGTAGTGTTTCACCTCCCACCTTACAATCAATCAATGGAAATACGCTGGAAGGAATGAACCAATTTTCCTTGCTGGCCATTGGCTACCCTAACCATCAACACGGTGAACCGGTTCTGACCGTTGGATGCCCTCAAGGTACTCCAGATGGCGACCAGGGTTGGCAAACCACTTGCCCGGTAGAAGGTGGTATGTCGGGCGGCGCAGTCATTTCTATAAACAACAGAAATCCCCGAGAGCGTCGTCAAGTCGGAGTAGTTTCCCTAAGCTCCAGCGATTCCCATTTGAGCTTTCCGCGCTTTGAATAGCAAACAGATATCAATTTATTCTTGTTGCTGGCCTTCTACTAAAGGGAAGTATTCTTGTTTGGCATTAATTTTATGCCCACCGGCCATGGGCACACCTAATTCATCAATAGTGAAAATACTTTCAGGTAAATTAAGTGATTGGCGCAACTTATCCATAGTCCCAGGAACAAAAGGATAAAGCATAATCATCATATTTTTTAAAATAGCAAAACAGGAAAACAAGGCATTGTTTCTATCTTGCTCTGGAAAGCGATCATCATGAGGCTTGTATTGCACAAACAAACTATTTACCTGACGAGCATAATTCTCAATCGCAAAAAGAAGCGTCGAATACTCAGCTCGCTCCATGGAACGCAAATAGCGCTGAACAATTTTGACAGTTTCAGCTTCAACCTTTTCTAAAAGAACGCCGTGAGGTACCACGCCATTATATTTAGAATGGCACGCCGAGATGGGCTTTTCAAAAGAAGCATTGAGAGGCCCGGCCAAAAATTTGTTCCGCTCTTTAAAATTCTCGAAATCAAAATTAGACATCTTCTCAGGCAAACTTAAGAGAGTTAGAAAATAGCGAACCTGGTCAATACTATAACCCTTCTCCTCTAATAATTGGTCGCCAGTAAAAAAATTACCGCGCGACTTGCTCATTTTTTCACCATCGACCAGCAAATGAAAGCAGCCAAAAATATCGGTCAATTGGTAATCACCTTGAGTTGGTAGGCGCGATGGATCTTGCTGGGTGCCGACCCATAAAGCTCCTTGCATCAGAACATAAAAATAAACATTATCTTGCCCCAAAAATTGGGCCACTTTGGTGTCGCTCTCTTGCCAAAACTTTTTAAATTCCTCCGGACTACGACCCTTTTTCTTTAAGGCCACTTGGCTAAATGAAATCGGTGCGATGAGGGAATCTGGCCACACATAGAGACTTTTCCCCGCAATTTCTTCCGCACTCCCCAATTCTTTAGGCAACGGGATTCCCCAGGTCACATCGCGAGTAATCGAGCGATGGGCCCAGGCATCTAAAAATTCAGAGGGTATCCCATGTTGCTCTAAAACTGATTTGCCTTGATTCAAATCTACTTTGTTTTCAAATTGCACTTGAATTTTTTTACCGGCAGCATACTTGCTTTTGTGTTTAGGCAAAGTGGTTTTTAATTCTTTATATTTTTCTTCATGCACGTTACTAAAGGCCAGGGAAGGTAGCACCGTATTGATGACTTCGCTAAAAACTGCACTTCTCCAGGTTTTTTCTTTTCCTTGAATCCAAACGCGCAATGTTTCAGAAACTTTCCACATATCGAGGAACCAGTGGATGGTATCTTTAAGAACTGGTGTTGTGTCACTAATTGCGCTTCGTGGTTCTTGCAATTCTGTTGGAGCATATTGGGCCCCACAGCGATCACATTCGTTTGAATAGGCGCTGGTATTTTCGCATTTAGGATTGGGACATTTCCCTTGTACAAAACGATCTTGCAAAAAGCGATTGACCTTGGTGTCGAACCATTGCTGACTCACTTTCTTTTCTAACATTCCATTGGCGTGTAATTTTCTTAAAAAATCTTGGCAGATTTCCCGATGGGTATCAAAACATTCTGGTCTAGAAGTTCCAGTATAAGTATCTAGACTAACTTGGTAGCGATCCAGCGTGGCCTGCTGTTTAACATGAATTTCGTCGATAAATTGGCGCGTTGTTTTGCCAACTTTCATCGCCGCCAATTCACTGGTGGAGCCATGATCATCAGTACCACAAACAAACAAGACGTTATCAGCACCAATAAGCATGCGCATATAACGGGCATAAACATCGGCAGGAATATGAGCGCCGGCCAGATGCCCTAAGTGCAGTGGCCCATTAGCATAGGGCATACCTGCGGTAATTACGGCCTTTTTAGGACGATGGGCCCGCTTTTTGACAGAATCGAGATCTAAATGATTTTCCTTCACAACCAGGCCTCCAGAAGGCGAATTGCCCTCGCATTGACCTGCCATTTTAATTATTTTTGACGCAATTGTCTGCAAGGAATTGAGGCGATTTCTCCTCCCCACTCACGAATGGAGCCTGATTTGCAGTGCATTATTACATTGTAAATAATCATTTCCAATATTCATTCCGCCCATGATGAGATACTTGCCATCAACAACAAATACTTTGTCATGGATTCTTCGCTTTAATATACCAAAGGAAAAATCACGAAAATTCCAAAGTTTGTTCCATTGAATAACATTTTCCTCGCCGGCCAATTTTTTAAGTTGGCGATACATTTTGCTGGCAAAGAAATCACTAGTAGATGCAGGCGAAGTCCAATCCTCCATAATTTTTATGTCAAGTTTTGGATTCTTATCCTTCGCGGCCTTCATTTCCCGATATATTTCTTGCCCTTCTTCATCACCAAACCAATAGGGAACTGTGATGAAAATATATTCTTGTGCATTTCGAATCAGGTTTATTCTTTCGCGCTTAGAATTTTTACCTAAATGAAGTAAATTTCCTTTATTCAGTGTTTCTTTAGAGCGTGTAAGAGCATCCAGAGGCACAGCATTATTTGGGTAGGCCAAAACGTCGGCCAATCCTATGCCGTCATTCTCTATTCTTGCTTCTCCTCTTAGATCAAACGAATACTGAGAAAGAAGAACGAATACCGTGGCCCATAAGATTAACTTGGTCATAACCCCCACTCCTAATTCCTACTAATTAGAGCAAAGTCAGGTAAATTAATTCATGAAAAAGACAGTGAGCGCCCTATGGATACAAAACACCAACTGGCACTTGTGCCAACACTTGAAACCAGTCGATTAATTTTAAAAGGCCACGAATCAGGCCATTTTAATGATTGTGTAAAATTATGGTCTTCGCCTGAGGTTGTCCGTTATACCATAGGACAACCCTCAACGCCACAGAGGTCATGGCTGCGCATGCTTACCTACCAAGGTCATTGGGCAATGTTGGGTTTCGGCTATTGGGCGCTAATTTTAAAATCAACTGGTGAATTTATCGGAGAGGTTGGTTTTGCAGACTTCAAACGCGGCCTGAAAGAATTAGAAGAAAGACCCGAATTGGGTTGGGTGCTACGACCTCAATTTCACGGCCAAGGATATGCAACGGAAGCCCTGCTTGCCGCCCTAAGGTGGGCCGATCACAATCTAAAAACACCCGAAATCTGCTGTCTCATCCCTGAAAAAAATAGTCCCTCACTTCAAGTCGCGGCCAAATTAAATTTTAAGCAAATAGCTCGCGTAGAATATGAACAACAAACCAACATTATTTTTCATCGCAAAGCGGATATAAATTAGCGTTGAATAGTATTTAGACACCCATAGTAATTTTTATATTTTGCAAGGAAATACTAAGCTTAGGTAATAAAATAAGGGTTATGCCATTTATAAAATCTTTATTTTTAACCTCATTGATATTTTTGCTATCGACATCGATTGGGGCGCAAATCATATCCAAAGAAAATAGGGCATTGATCATTATACGCGATGGCCAATTATCCAGTGGGACTCAAGATTTAAATTTAAAAGGAAACCTTTGCCAGGTTAGAAGCCTCGAGTTTTATGACGATAATCGGATATTTAAAGCAAATTCTATTTATGAAATTGCCCTTAAAAATTACATCCCGGCCAATCGCACTTGGGTCATCATTTACCGCAATCTAAAGCAAAAAATGCCCTATCTCACACTATATTGCTTTAACGTCGATTATGATTTGACCTATGAACAAATACTCGAAGATCTAAATAAATTTATCACCTTTGATGGTAAGGCCAAAGTAAATCAAAAGGACTGGATTGAAAGCGCCAGCAGTTTTTTATTTTGGCGCCCAACTCTAAGCTTGGCCAATGCTAGAAATAAATATAACGGATCATTTAAGGCCCACCAAATATCGGTCAAAAGAAACCATCGCAGCGTTTTAAAATTTAACAAAAAGGCCTCCCCAATTAAGGAAGATGAACCAGCTGAGCAAAAGCTAAAAGGCTGCCAACTATCTACTTTGTATAAATCCCACCATGCCAGTCATAATCCAAATGGCCGAGGATTTCATCATGTAGGCGAATACAAAATTGTTAATTTAGATTTTATCCATGAAAAAGGGCAATTATTATTAGTGGGGCGGAATTTCTTTAAGAATCCCATGAATGCCGTTATCCATTGCTTTGGAATCGATCATAATTTTACGGTGGCCGATTTAGAACGAGAACTAGATGGAGTGCTCACACTTCATCGGAAAGACCGACTACATTGGTAGCTTCCAAGAATTAAATTTTTTACTTCTGGTATTTCCCTATCTCTCCTCCGCAAAAAATAAATTTGTGTTAGAATTTAATAAAACTATCCTAAAAACAAATGGAACTTTATGGTTCAAACACCTGACATCGACGGCATCGAAAATGCCTCCCAATTTCGGTTGCAAAGAAATAATAAAAATAATTTGGTTGGCATTCTACTCGCCCCCATCTTGATTTTCATTGCGATGTTGACTCTATGGCGCAATGAAGGGCGATTCGACTATCATCAAGAGGCGGTCAAAAGCCGCCCCATCTCCTCGGGCGAAGGCAGTATTCAAGGTGAAACCATTTCCTATACTGATCAAGTAGAAGATACTGTATTTGACACCGACTACCTCAAACAATTTCAAAATTATCTACAAGTGAAGCAACAGGCCCAAATATATAGTTGGCATGAAACAACCAAAAAGGGCGCCAACTCGTGGAGTCTCAATTGGCATAGCTATGTTCAAACCAACTCGCGAAATAGTGGAATCACCCAAAGGCTTGAGGAACGCGAATTTTTCCCGGCCCATTTCAAAATGAATAAATTGGTTATCAGTAAAGATCAAATTCATTTTGTCGATGACGATTTTTCAATCCAAATTTCAGAATTACAATTTACAGAGAAAAGTAAAAAACTAGGACTCAAAAAGTTTAACGACTACCTCTATTTAAGCAAAGGCGATCCGGCAGCTGAAGCTAGATTGGGTGATGAGCGCGTCTATTTCCGAGGCATCCCATTGCCGGATACCAGTACCTATTTTGGGCAGTTAAGTGATGGTCAAGGAGTGGCCAAACAATTTGATTACGATCATGGCTGGATATCTATGTTAATTCAAAACGATGGCATCGTTCACCATTTAGTCGCCGGCGATCGAAAGACCGCTTTAGAATCATTGCGTAGTCATATTCTCTACGTAAAATGGTTAGTGCGAATTGTGGCCAGCCTCATAATGCTCTTAGGCTTCCATATTATTTTTAGTTCCCTTCTTCATTTATTAATATCGCTGCCAATTATTGGCAACTTGGTAGGTATGGGCTCTTTTATCGTAAGCTCGGTATTAACCATTTTACTTGCCGGCGGCACCATTTTAAGTGGATACCTCTATCACCATCCGGGCCAATTAATTTTTGGAATAAGTGCCATCCTGGTCATTCTCACAATCTTACGTCGCGATCAGAAATCGACAAAAAGATATGCTGGGAAAAATCTACAAACAAACTTTTCACCAGATACTTATTCTCAATTGCTCAATCACCTTATTAGTTTTGCTATTCACGATGGCAAACTAAATCCAGGTGAAGAAAAATTCCTTATAAAATTTGGCAAGCGCCATGGACTTGATCAGACCCAAATCAAAAATCTCATTGCCGAAGCACAAAAAGGCAATCTACCGGCCAAAGGTGCTGTTCAAAAAAATGAAATGATCTTGTTTGCTTCTCTGGCCATGAGCGACGGATTTTTATCTTCCAGTGAACTAAAACACCTATACTCACTAGGCACAAGCGCAAACATGAGCACAGAAGACGTAAATAAACTAGTTCGGCAGGTAAAAATGGGATTGGTTACAATCTAAAGCGTCAAATCCGGTGGATATTCGCGCTCAAGTAATCTTGTCATAATTGTTTGCACAGCATGCTCAAGCCTTTCCGTGTTTTGAAATTCGATTGGCGGTGTGGGACATTCAGATGCATTTCTTGAACCATGAGAAGCTGGACAGAATTGGGCATTGGCCACTGTTTGAGTATTTGAAAATAGTTCAATCAAATGATTGGTTTTTTGTTCACCAAATTTCATCAATAAGGTCCGCACCATTTTCCTCAATATTTGGGCCGTTGCTTCGCTGGCCATCGTAACAGCTTGTTGATGATATTTATGGTCAACCTCATCTTTCGACAACATGTCATGGCCACAACGATTAATTCGAAGAGAATCCCTCTTCCAAAAACCAGTGGTCAATCTGGTGCTAAGGCATTGAGTCTGCCCCATGTCTTTGCAGCAAGAATCAGAAATACGTTTTGAGACGGCCGACGGAGGGGGCGGCGTTAGATTAAATAAGTCGATGGCGATATTCTGCCCGGCCAACTTCTTTTCAACATAATTTGAATGAGCATAAAAGTCTTGTATGGTATGAAGGACCATTCCAAAATGTTTTCGCGCCTCACGACTTTGGCATAGACCAAGGAGATCTATGGCCTGATTAAAATGCTTTACAATAAACCCACTGCCTTGGCGAAAAGTATCATTATCAAAGTGGCCCGGCTTATATTTTTCAAGCTTGCCTTTATCGACTGACAGGTTGCCATCGATAATTTCTTGCATCGCACGCGGCTCCACTCCTGCCAATCCAGTGCGTGTAATAAGCTTATGGCCTTCCCATTTAAAGGCCATACTCGTGCTTGGCAAAAGCCCCAGCAAAATTGCCAAGAACGTTTTACGCAAATTCTTAAGAGTCACACTAAATTTATTCAATTGGTGGTCCCTTGAAAAACATAAGGTAGATTGTAACCCGCTTAGAAGATTATACAAATTGTCCAAATTATAAACACTTTCTGCTTCCATCTTCTCTCCATTCAGGTGCCTATCCCATCCATAAATGGTCGCTATTTTGCACATTAACCCGGAGGGGTTGATGAATCGATGCCTTCACATGATGCTAAGACGGTAACCCTTTAAACAGCAAATCTAGCTGTGCCCTTCAAAAAAGATGGTTATCGCCATGATAAGTACTACGTCCTAGGAACTTTTCATCACGGTGCGAGTAACAACAATGATGAAACCATCAAAAAAATTTTACTAGAAATTTTGGCCGAATTGACCCGCGATCGTATTAAAACGGCAGCTAAATCCTGGGCACCCTAATCGTTCACGCACCAGGTACTTTCAACCAATCGAATTTGCTTTTTAATTCGTTCCATAAATTTAAAATTAATTTCGTACGTCGATATTTCCATAAGATATATTCGTCTAATTTTTTAGGATCTATGATGCTAGATTTGTTTTTTATTAAAAAACTTGAAACCTCTTCACTTAAAACCAGCAACCACTGCAGTGATGTTAATTTGGCCGTCTCTTGTATATCATAGCCAGTTCCTGTCTCTACACCGTGGTGGACTTTTATAAGATCGAGTAATTCGGCGGGGATATTTTTACCTTCTCTAAATCTTTCAGATGCCAACTTGGCATGGTTTATAATCTTGTATTTTTCTCCTCGCAATTTTTCCAGTTTATCAAATTCCTCCTGGGAGCGAATTAGTATTGCTTCGCTATCGCTTATCTCATAATCCATTAGCAACGAGGCCCAATTAAGTAATTTAGAATGCTCTGGCAACGACCAAGAAAAATGTTCTAAAAAAATTGAGGTGATAACTCCAGTCAAAGCCCCATGCACGGACCTTAAATCTTCCTCATTTTTTTTATCTCTTATAATTGCCAGTATTGTTTTATACTTGGCTTCGGGATTTTTAAAGGTCTCATACTGCTCGTTTAATACACGCGTCGAGTGTGAATCACTTATTCCAATAAAATCTAAATATTGCGTAACTACTTTGTCTACTGAACCAGGCTTTTCTCCTTGCTCTGATTCATGATTGAAGATTACAAATAATTGTTCCAATATTTTTGGAAAATCATTTTTCGTAACCCAAAGCTGACTTTCTCCTTTTTTTACAAACTCCCCCAGCTTTTGAAGGTCAATCTCTTCCCCACCATTAAGCCATTTAAGAAATTTTCCTTGCCCACCATCATCCTTCTGACCACCAATCTTAATAAAAAGATCTATCGACACCTGTTTTAATTTAATAATCAGATCAATAGGCAATGATTTATAATTCAAATCCAAAAGTGGCTTTTCAATCTCCAACTTCTTTTTAATTTCTGTTAAAATTACACCTATCAGTGGTTCCTTGCGAAAATAAATTATCCCTTTGCCTGATATTTCTCCCTTGCCAAAAGCAATTAACACCAGAGATTTCGTTAATAACCTTAGCTCCTCAGCAATTTGCGAAGCTATAGGCCTCCCGCCCATTTCAGTTGGTGCAATAATCAAATCCAAAGTCGGCAGTGTTGAAATAAAAGCAGTCGCATTTTCAGCGCGATTGGTAATATGAATTTGGATATCATAATCCTTAAATTCAGCTAAAATGGAAGACATCCAAATTTTTGCTCTTTGCTGGTCAGGGTCACAAATAAGAATTTGCATCAAAGCGCTCCATCACAATTAGAAACAGTATAAATGAAAGAGAATAAAAGTGCTCAATACTTTTCAAGAAAGCAAGAAGCGCTAGGTCCTCCGCATAAAAAGCTATTCTGGGCCAACATCGTTTAGACAATCCAAGACAGGATATTGAAGTATCAGTCAAGGTGGTCAGTAAACTTATCGTAAAAGGCGCAAATCCTGGTCCATGTGAAGAAGAACTATTTATTGACGGCACAGGTGCGATTTCGAGCCTATCTAATAACTTCTAATTTTTCCCAATTTAATTTTTAATTACCTCAAGATTTCATTCCCTCTTCATTGGATTAGCCAAGTTTTCCGCTCCAGTATCTTTGTCTCAGCACTTAATATTCTCACTTATGATAGCCTAATCGGGTCAAGCTAATATTGGAGTAGAACTAATGTTTTTTTAAATCATCGTTTTTTTTTGGACTCATGGCCACTCATTATTTATGTGCAGGGGAGAGAATTAACCAAGCAGTCGGAATTTTATCAAGTCCTGAGAAAATTGAAGGACTTTTATTTTATGGCACTGACATAGACAACGATGGCAAGATGGATGTTTACGATGCGGGAATTAAGGACGGTTATGTTGCCTCATGGAAAGAAGATGGTAAGGAACATTGGCTATTGGTTAGGAAAAAATATGATGGACTCTTCCTTTATGAGGAATACCCGCGAGGGAGCACGCCAATTTTGTCGAGGTGACAGGACAAGGAGTGATGGAAATTATGCTGACGTATTGAATGATGTCCTAGATATTCAGAGGGGGGATAGAACTATAGCCAATGAAGCAGCATTCTATTCACCATCACGAAATTATGTTTTAGATAGTGCTAGCGGTGATTTGTTAGGCTGGACCTTGCTGTATATGTATGGAGGACCGACAGTAGATCGAGAAAACTTGCTTGCAAAGTTGACACCAGCATTAACCGAAAATCAACTCAATAACTTGGCCTATATTGCAGGAATAGACACCATAGTGGAAAACCCTCAGCAGAACAACTAAATTCTGCCTCACACAGGCTAAGGGCCTTGGTTGGTAACGTTCGACCTACTGGAGTAAATGGTTCAGACGAGTTTCCTAAGGCGATGGAAAGCTTGTGGATGGGTTTTTGCAATCGCCATGTCGATTCCATTACGGCCATTGAAAATTGTCCTCAAAATAGAACAGACTTGCCCGGATATTTTGATTGAATTGGGGGATAGTAAGAAAAAAAAGGGCCTCTTCTGAGGCCCTCTTTTTTTAAAAAAACAATTTTGTCGCAAATTACATTTTTTTCTTCTCTGTCTTACCTTCACACTCATGTGCCTGATTATCAATCATGTGATGCTTATGACCATCATGTTCGTAATCAGTGTGGTCGTCATGCTGTACTGCTTTGTGCCCGCAACCAGCTTTGTGCTCATGGTTGTGTTTAGCATGGTGCTCATGATGATGCTTATGATGATCATGGCCAGAATGGTTGAAATCTTGTTCTTCGGCCTTGTGTTGGTGAGATTTTGCATGGTCATCGGCAACCGCCACCATTGAAAAACTTAAACAAATAAGAAACACAAAAAACATCGCTTTCATATTAACCCCTTGTTATTTAATTATCGGTATTCTCGCCATAAATATTTATTTCAGCAAATATTTTTTTTAGCACTTTGCTTTCTTCTTATGAGGACTTTTTTTATAGCAAATAATAGAAATTTAACGTTGACCTATTGACAGTTGCATTCAATTGACTGGACAAGTCGGCCTTAGATGTCCTATCCTCCGTGTTAAAAGTGTTTTAAAAGTGCGCGACTCTTTTTAAGAGCACAGCGTTTACCTCACGAAATCTTCTACTGAGAGTCTCTTAACCATCTCCAATGACATTGAAAAATTTAAATAATTTCGGTCAAAAAAGTTGAGGCATAAATGGCGTTTTGCTCACTCGAAATTCTTTTTCTGTTCAATTCCTGAACTTTCCGCCAAAATTAGTAAATGGCCTTTGAATTGGAGCAATGAATATGATGGAAATACCCAAGTATGAGAGTTTATGGCAAACTTTTATATATTCAAAGTTTTTCAGGGCCCCCCTATGGATCGTTAGAAAATTTATTTATCGAAATGCAAACCCGAAAAAATCCTTCACTGTGAGTATGAGGATTGGCCACAAATTAGAACTTAGACCAACACAAAATTACCTAAAAGGCATTTTAATTAATCGAGCTTATCACGATGAAAATGTTTTCTTGTTAAAACATTTTATTACCAAAGACGCTGTAATTTTGGATATTGGCGCAAATATTGGGGCCTATTGTTGTGCTTACGCAAAACGCTATGAGAAGCTAAATGTATCAATCTATGCGATAGAGGCCCTCATCACAAATTTAAATTTTTTAAAACACAATAAGTCATTAAACAAATTTGAAAATATAAAAGAATTTCATTTGGCATTAGGTGAAAAGGCAGGTGAGCTAGAATTCAGTCTCCCACAAGATGATTTTGTCGGTAATGCAGTTGGCGATAACATCAGGTTTTTCGGTAAACCTAATAGTGAGCGCGAAAATCATATACACAAAGTCACTATGAAATCTTTAGACCAATGGTCTGAAGAGCAAAAAATTAATCGCTGCGATTTTATGAAAATTGATATTGAAGGAGCAGAATTTTTTGTTTTCAAAGGCGGAATAAACTTTATAAAGCGGTGTCGCCCAGTTATTCAATGTGAGTTTAACAAGTATTGGCAAAATAATATGGGCCTCTCTGAAAAAGACTTTCTAAAGTTTTTTTCTGAGATTGATTATAAAATAGCCATTGAAAAGGGTAATCATTATAGAATTATTGATGATATTAATAACTATACAATTGATGAAGGCCTAGTGGATTTATTATTTGTGCCGAAAGAGAAATTCACTAACTTACAAAAAGGCCTTAGTGCTTAACACTGAAAGGCCTCTGCCAAAGATTAAGATGAACTTTCCCATGAATTCTGATTAGGTCTCTGACAAAAATCTTTTCCTTAAGGCCAAAAACCTTTTTTCGACTGTCTGATGAAGTAAATAAGCCAAACCATAGGCCGCGGCCAGGTGAATAACCAAGAAAATAAAACCAGGTAGCTCAATTTTTAGCTTAGTCAATAATAGTTGGACCATCATCCAAGCGGTGTAATGGGTTAAATACAAGGGATACGAAATTTTTGAAGTTAAAGTAATAAATGAATTTTGAAATGAATTTAAAATGGATTTTTCATACTGAGCGGTCAGAACAAGCAATCCATAACCTATAGAAAAAATTGTTGGTAAAAAAACTATTTTAACGGATGAGTAATCTGTTCCAGCAAGATAAAGAGCATAAGCAACAACCAAAACACCGGTTAATTCAATTGCTCGTATATTTTTTACTAAAGATGACATCCATTCACTATAAAAGGTGAAAAGGTAGGCAACCAGAACTCCGATCAATAGGCCATCAAGGGTAAACAGAGTATTTTGCACTAGCTCAGCTTCTGGATGGGAGAGGATAAAACCTAAATTACTAAAGCGAAGAGCAATGGTGAAAATAAGTAAGCTTAAACAAAAACCTACAAACAGACGGGCCTTTTTCATGGAAAAAAAAAGCAAGGAAGTGAGCGGGAAAAATAAATAGAAATGTTCTTCTACACATAATGACCATGAGACTGGGAAGATGGATTTAGTAAAAAGATTTTGAGTTAACGTAAGATAGCTTAGAAGATTATAGGGCCTATTGGTTAAAAAACTCGCTCTTAGGGCCTCAAAGGCCAGAACCAGATAATAAAGCGGTAAAATTCGAAAAGTTCTTTTGATATAAAAATCTCTCATCATGGATTTTACATTGTCTTTTCTTTTGATCTGTTCAAACCAATGCTCCGATATAAGAAAACCGGAAAGTACAAAGAACATTTCCACCCCGGAATTAAAGCCATGGTGAATATGAGCGTAAACTGATGACCAGAAATGCCCCGTGGGTACAGGCAGATGGTAAAAAAGTACCAAAAGTATGGCCGTGGCCCTTAAAAAATCTAAGCTATATTTCCATCTCATATTATTATGTGGTGGTACCTTTCAAGAGCAGTGCGTCCAGCCAACCCTTTATCAAAAAGCATCCCCCTTATTCGTTTTAACTTATGTTATTCTAATATGATGAAATTGTTTTTGTAAGGTGTTTGTAATATGGGTGATAACTTTCAATTGCCACTGACAAAGCGCGGCGCGCAATTTAAAAGTATCATAACACCTTATCTCACTTTATCCTCTAAAAAGAGTAAGCCAATTATGGTTATTAGGATATTGCAGTTATTTAAAATTTTATTTTGGATAAACTATAAACTTGCTCAGCATTTATTACGTAACCTGACTAAAGAGCGCAAAATTATCTCGAGCATTGTTGAAAAATTAGGTAACCACTCTCTGCTTGAAATAGGCTGTGGTACGGGGTAAATCGCGCCAGCAATTTCTCCAGAAAATTATTTAGGCGTAGACTACAATGAAATTAAAATAAAAATTGCTAGATTTTTTAATCCAAACTATCGTTTTATCCTGCGAAATTTTTTACTACAATCTGTTGATCGAGAAGCCATCGTTCTAATTCATAATGTCTGTCACCATTTGATGGATGATGAATTAAGTTTAATTTTTAAAAAAATTAATTTTAATAAAATGGTTAAGTGGGTAATTATTTTTGATCTTCAACAGAATGGTTCTAATATTCCATTTATTCATAGAATTTGTTTTTGGCTCGAATCCTGCTTTCACTTTGCGAGAAGACTTTCAAAGGATGAATTATCGAACTATTTGAATGAATTCGATTTGATTTATACCGAGGATATAAAGGGATTCTATGTTATAATATTCAGGAGGAAATCTTCAAATGGATCGTAGAAAATTTCTTAATTATGGACTCGTTGGATTACCTATTTTAGGTTTATCATCTTATGGGTTTTATCGTTTTTCAAAGGCAAATAATATTGGAACATTTGTTGCTGGCGAAGAATTGAAAATAAATAACAATGAGGAACACAATTATTATCTAAGTATTTATGACATAGATAACCATGAGAAAAAGGTAATTTCTGTTGAATATAAATTACATGATATACTAATTTCTCCGCTAAACCCTTATTACGCAATTTGTCCCTCTAAATGGAATAATAAATGCGCTATTATTGATCTTAAACAACTAAAGGTTATTAAACAAATTGAGCTTAAAAATGGAGTGCAATTTAGTGGCCATGGATCATTCACACCCGACGGTAAATTTATTTATCTACCGATGATCGAATATTATAATGATCCAGGGCTTGGTACTATTGGGGTGTACAATTCTAGTACTCTTGAAATGGTTACAAATTTTCCCTCTTATGGGTATGAACCACACGATTTTTGTCTTTTGGAGCAAGGTTCTAAGCTATGTATATTAAATAGCGGCCTTGATCGTGAAGATTGGAATTTAAAGAGAAAATTGCCTGAGAAATCAAATATCACAATTGTTAGCGCTAAAAATGGTGAGTTACTCAACTCATATTTTTATGATGTCCCCTTTCGCCGGATTGCACATTTAAACAAACAAAAGATGAAGTTTGGTAATCAACTAGAGGGGTTAGTGGTCTGTGGAGTAGAAAAGGGTGATCGCAAAAATATTACCTTGCACACCTATCAATTTTCCAAAGGTCAATTAAGGCACATGTCGAGCCCAAATAATATATTTGGACATTTTATTAGTATTGATATCGATCAACAAAATAATATTGCAGCAGCGACTGCACCCAATAATAATCTTGTGCTTATTTGGAACACATTATCCGGGGAGTTGATTGCCAAGATAAATATCAAGAGCCCAAGAGGTATTTCTATCTCTAAAGATAAAAAGTATTTTGTTGTTGGAGCTAGAAGAAATTTCAAACTGATCAGAATTAAAGATTTAAAATTAATTGATATCTTTGAATTTGATAAACAAGAGATAAAGCTTACAGATCATATCACACTAGTAAGCTAAGAAAAATTGGCGCATAAATGCTGGCCCATAATTAAGAATCTAGGGCAGAACAATGCTTGTAAAAACCAATTAACATGAAAAATAATTCCCGCATCAAAGGGGATTTTTCCGGTCAAACCGTTCAATATAAGTGCAACGCTGACAAAGATCTTCAACGAGGCGTGAATGCTTAAACCCCTCTTTCATCACCATCACTCTCTTGCTGGCAAGAATTTCGCTTAGATTTTTTTCCTTGCAATTGCCAAGCTTCACGCCGGCCTCTTTATCAAGACAGCAAGGCACCACTGTTCCATCGGCATGAATTCCAATGTGAGTGGAAAGTGCATGGCAAAAACCTTTTTCACTGCGAAACTTATTCAACAAGCTTGGCCATTCAAACTCGGTGTCAAAATGCAAATACGCTCTTCCCACAATGTTCTTACTTTTTTTCCATCCTAGGTTCAGATTTGGATTAAGTTCTTTTTGAAAAAATTGTTGAATGCTATTTAAAATTTCTTGGTTGGTCTGATTAAGTTCTGTCGTCGTCGCCTGATTCCACAAGCGATAATTGATATAAACTTCTGGGCGCTTTTCCATCAAAGAAGTAGAAAAATGAAAAACATGATTCAAATAATCATCCATAGATTTATCTGGAAAATTATCGCGAAAACTATGAAGAGAAAAATTAATTTGTTTTAAACAAGATTGTGACAGCAAAAGATTCTGGTGCTTCTTGAGCAAAATGGCATTGGTCGTGAGATTGATCGCGGCCTTTTCTTCTTCACATATCTGCATAATCTCTGAAAACGCAGGATGAGCTAGTGGCTCTCCCATCAAATGCAGACAGACTTGTTCAGTCAGAGGCAAAACTTGCTTAAGGGTTTCACGAAAAAGTCCAGGAGACATAATTTTTTTGTCTCTCTTTACCTCAGGGCAGAAGCTGCACTGTAGATTACAGATATTGCTGATCTCGATGTAGACTTTTTTAAACATATTAACTATGGTTAAAACAAAAAAGTTAGCATTGATCAATCATTTATGACCTTAAAATACAATTTTCAGAGGCCCGAGACCGATTTTGTCCTGATCGAGAATGCAATAACAGAAGAAGTGGCACGGGAACTTGCGGAAATGACTCTGGAACGGGGAAAAGACCCTGTTAGAGGCTTTAAACGACCTAAATTAAAGCCCAATCGCCCGGGGCTTGATCTCAATTACCCTGTCAAAAAATATATGTGCTATTCCCTCTATTGGGACCCATCGGCTTACGTTTATAACGGTAACATTCCAGGAACGACAACCCCACCATTTCCCATTCCAGAACTTTTAGAAAAACTGTCCTACGATGCTGTTCAGACTTTTTTCCCTCATCATTTGCCTCAATTTAAACTGGAATCATGCTACGTCAATTTCTATACCAAAGATGAGATGGGGATTGATTCCACCATTCCGCTTCACAAAGACAAAGAAGAAATAGATTTAAAATTTCCTGTTATTGGTTTATCTCTGGGCTCAACAGCTAGATTTATGTATCAGGGGCTTAAAGGCACAATTCAAGAGATCACCATTCCCGATCGCAGCCTTTATCTTTTTGGTGACAGCATGCGCCTCATGCGCCATGGAGTAAAAGAGGTGCTGCCTGATCTTCCAGCAAATTATGAAGGACTTCTCGCTCCTAGGGACCGTCTGAATTTTAATTTACGTAAAGTTTACTAACTGCCCTACTTGAGTGGTGTTGAGAGTTAATTTGAGCATTTTAAGTTAGTCCGCTATAAGATTTTTTGAAAGTTTAATTTTATGACATCGGTTGACTCAAGAAAAAATTCTATGAATTGCAAAGATAAAATCTTATATGCTTACCTATCCTTGTTGGAACTATTAATATTCAGAAAGACCAGAGAACAAAACTTGGCGAAAGAAATGTTGGATGAGATGATTTTTGCATAAGTGATGAAAAATCTGCTATTACAAGCTTAAAATACGAGCAACATAACTTGAAGGGGAGCTTCTTTCATGGCCGTAATTATCACATTTCTTGCTTTGCACTGGTATTTATCTCTGGCTGCACAGACGCTTTTTTTACATCGTTATGCTTCCCACGTTTATTACAAACTGGCCCCTAGGCAAGAGCGCCTCGGCTATATTCTTACCTGGCTATTGCAAGGGCCCAGCTACCTCAGCCCTTGGGCCTATGGCGTTTTACATAAGGCCCACCACAGCTATTCCGATACCAGTGAAGACCCTCATTCGCCTGCTCACTCAAAAGGCATCTTTGACATGATGGTCAAGACGGCTAAAATCTATTATCAAATCAATCTAGAAGTTCATCCTTTATCTCGGCGTTTCATGCCCGGTGTTAGGCGATGGCGCGCTTTTGATGAATTTGCCGAAAGTTGGCCATCAAGAATTGGTTGGGGTGCCTTATACACGCTGATCTATGCTATCTATGCTCCACACTGGGCTTTCTATCTCTTGCTGCCAGTCCACTTTTTGATCGGACCGATCCAAGGCGCCATCGTAAATTGGTTTGGGCATCACCGCGGATATAGAAACTCCAACACTCCCGATCAGTCGCGCAATACATTGCCACTCGATTTATTTTTAATGGGAGAGTTATATCAAAATAATCATCACGCTTATCCCAACGACCCCAACTTTGCCAAAAAAGCTTGGGAATTTGATGTCGGCCATTTTTTACTGCGCTTGTTGTCGCTAAAGTCTAGAGTGTTCAGCCTGAAGCCGATTGAAGCTGAATCACAAAGTTGAAGGCATCACTGACATTATAAGTATGGCCGGTATTTTCCAGCGTCAGATAAAGCGAAGCGAGATAGATCCCCAGTAGGGCAAATTCCGAAGGGACTTTGCCGCCATTATCTTTGATGAAGAAAAAAATATTTCCAAACGAATCAAGCATGTCTGACACTTTAAAGTGAATGGGGTGCTCAGCCCCTGACTTGAAATGCTTTAGGAAAAGATTGATCAGGCAGACCTTCTGTTCGTCGCTCCAATCCGGCGCAAAGAGCTTAAGCTCTTCCAGCGATTCGCGCATCCCATCGCCCTGCTTTAAGTAATACGCCCGATAAGTCTTTTGCAGACCCAGGCGAAAAGACTCGGAGAAATGATGGCCTAATTTTTCGCCGCTAAAGTGCCAGGAATCGGTAAACTGAAAGTGAGTGCGCCGAAGATCTAAGCTGAAAGCCGGAAGGTAAAAAATTTGATAAAAGTAGAGTCGCAAGACAAAAACGCCCAAAGATTTTTCATCTCCCTGTAAACCATTGGACAGTTTTAGTATCACTGAAGAGTCAATAGAAGGCGCTTTCGTTTTGGCGGCTTTTAGTCCCAGCTGGATTACTTCCAGTTTATTAAAGGCACGCAAGTTGCTTGGGTTGAACCACTGGGCAAAGTCTTTCAACTCTTGGGGAATGGCAATCATGGCATGGCCTTTGCTATTTTTGCGGCAAAACATTTCATAACAAAAAGATGCACCAGCGCTTGGGTATATTTATAGATAAACCATGGTAGTGAAGGGCGAAAGTCGAGTAGTGCGACCATGACGCAATTCACCGATTCGATGCCGCGAAATTCAAGTCTACCTTGACCGCTGTCAGTGCGCGCGAGTGCGCCCCCCGCGATATAGTAGAGCACGCGATCCACGGAGCTTCTCTCAGAGTTTTTTTGCAGCTCGAGCAACTTGATGAGGCCAATCAACCAAAACTCAACTCTTTCCTCTACTACCTTAAATTGAATGAAGGGAGCAAAAAAACGCGGCAACCAGCGAAAATACTCTTGAGCAATGGCGCTTCCGCTTATCTTCTTAGAGCTGCTAATTCGTTGCAACGAAGAAGCGCTTTCGAGAAGTCGAAAATTAATGATGGCATTATAGTTGACGATAAAGCGGATTAGGCCATCCTTCTCTTTGCAAAGCGAATTCTCCAGCGATGCTTTGAAATGCATATAGGAGTGATTTGGTAAAACCAGTTGCCGTTCTTTTACGGCAACCATTTCATGTTTGAGTGATTCAATTAGCGGATAGACCAAGTTGGTAGGCGTGGTAGTTACTTTAGAAACCCAGAGTTTGGACAAACCAGGCGAGAAAAGAGGTACATTCACTATCGGACGGTTTAGCCCCAAGATTTTTGCCGTCGTGGCGAGCATTTCTCTGTAGGTCATCACATCGGGGCCGGCGATGTCATAAACAGGATTGAGTTCAGTGGAGTGGCGCAGGCAGTACACTAAACTGGCCAAGACATCCTCAAGGTCAATTGGTTGAGTTTTTGAAAGGGTCCAGGCCGGGCAGATAAGCAAAGGGAGTCGTTTAATCAGGCGTTCCAAAATTTTAAAACTGCTACCATTTTTTCCTACAATCAAACCTGCTCGAAGCACGCTCACACTATTTCCATACTGTGCTAGGACATTTTCAACTTCTAGTCGACTTTGCAGGTGCTCCGATAGAGTCTGAGAATTAGGTACAAAACCACTGAGATAAATAATCTTCTTAATTTTATTTTTCTGAGCGGCGCGGGCGAAATTATCCGCCAAGTACAAGTCAAAGTCCGAGAAACTGCCCTGGGATAGAGCTGAGGTCGGTAGCATTGAATGAATCAGGTAAACCAATATATCAGCATCTCGTGTGGCATTTTCAACATCAATTAGGGAAAAACCATTGCAACGCCGCCAGGTGACATTTCCTTTTTGGCAGTTATCCATCTGCTGTGGGACTTTACGACTTAAGGCAATGACTTCAAACTCCTGCCGCAACTCAAGTTTTTCAGACAAAAGTTCAACTAAATTTTTGCCAATAAAACCTGTGGCACCAGTAATACAAACTTTCAGCATAATTAACCCTAGTCCTTAACCCAGTCCGGTTTTTTATGGGGCTTAGCGTATTCAAGGCGCCCAATTCGCTCAGTAGAATAATAGGTGTCAAGCCCTGCGACGCAAAGTGATCCAGCCTTATTTAAGTCTAAATGGCCATCAGCTTCAAGGCAATCCTCTGGAAGGTGAAGATGACGGATTTTGGCAATGATCAGACTTGTTCCATTTTCCTCAATTTTAACTTCCCGTAAAAGCTCAGCTGCAATTTTAATGCGCGACTGGGCAACGAATGGGGCGTTGAAGCCATCACAAAACTGCGGCGACAGTCCGCAAGCCTCAAATTCACTTATCTCTTGGGGAAAGCGCGCACTAGCATGATGGCCTTGGACTAGGATGTCTTCATGGACATGGTTTATGGTCAGTTGACCGTTTTCTCGTAGGTTTTCTAAAGTGTCCCGCCTGGCCACATCGGGACGGATGATAAAGCCGAGGAGAGGAGGGTTTGCCCCCAGATGAAAGACAGAACTAATCATGGCGAGGTTGGTGGTTTTGTTGGCATTTATGGTCCCCACCAGATTTGCGGATTTAAAACCTGAAAGAGAGTTAATCAAGTGAGTTCGATAGCGGTCAGGCAATTCGCGAATCATCGTTTCGCTTATACTTTTAAGGTTGTTTACCATAGCAAGACCTCTCCGTTCCAAGAAAACAATTGACCACTGTTATTCACATCCTTTCCGTCAAAAAGACTAAGGAAATGGCGGGTGGTCTCCTAAGGTTTAAAAACTTCATGGTTTACATTGGCAGAAATGGATCTGCGCTTGGGTATAATTATACACGACCCAAGGTAAGGCTGTTACGAATTAATAAATCGAAGCCAAAAAATTAATGCCCATCGGCTAGCACCCGAAACTCGAGCCACCCCGTATCAGTGGTGGCGGTAAGCGGTTTGGATTTTACTACTCCACAGCGGCGCAAGAGCGCTTGCCCTACGCTAGACCTTAATAGCGGTACTGACAGCCTTTCAATTCCAGACATTCAATCAGCGTCTGATCTGCCCAGCAGGCATCGTCGTGAAAGATCACATCCCCCTGCTCTGACTTGTAGACTGAAACTAAGGAATCCCATGAGCGATGGAAACCTTGATAAACAAAAGTCGCCGTAGGCTTGAGATCGCCATTGCGCGCCATCACCACAGTGAACTTGCGAGGCATATTTAATCGCGGGTGCCCTGATAACGTGTCGCCATCGGTAGTGTACAACAACGTCGCCGGACAATGAGCCGCTTGATTATCAAGCAATCTGCTGACGTTATAGTTTGCTAGAATTGTAGTGCTAAAAAATAAAGCCAAAAGACATGATGTTGTTTTCATGGCTTTGGCTAAAAACTCAGTTTTCCCAAGTTCGGCAACTAGTCTGAGGTACCTTTTCTCATCGAGGTAGCTCAACTACCTATAACTTCCAAAAGTAACCGGGTACCCTATTTTTTCACAGGGCAGGTGCTGATGCCAAGGATTTGATATGGCGGACACCAGCCACTAAGGCATGTCAACACAGGAACAATGCCCACCAAAAACCACAAGTGGGCAGTGAAATATTTAAATTATTTCGGGCCAAAAAGGTGAGCTATTTATGCTTGTCCTCGGATGGAGGGACAGAAAAAATGTTATTGCAAGGCGACACAGATTAGCTAAGGTTGGTGTGCAAATTTTAGTCACTATAAAATTGAACTAACACAAAAATTACCAACTATGTTATGAGATCGCCTATGAATCAAAATCTCATTAAACTTTTGATCGCGCTGTTTTTTTGGACATGGTCCTCTGCAGAGGCAAGCTGCCAATCTCAGAAGAATAATTTCACAATAATAGATCCTGCCGACGGCAAGGAATTGACGCTGACCCAGTGGAGTTTTGGCCAAGACAAAAAAACTTCACATGTGGTCTTTATTTTGCCGGCAATCGGAGGCGAAAACTTTTTAGACAAGCGTTTGGCCCGTAAACTTTGCAAGAGAGGAATGATGGCAATGATTGTAAACACCATCCGCTCTTATGAACCCAATTACGTTTTGGCCAATTTGCATGTACACCAGGATTCCTACACCAGGGCCAGTTTGGCGATTGAGAAGTTAATTATTGACCTGAGCGCTTCTAATGCGGCAAAACGCTTTAGTATCGTCGGAACATCCTTGGGCGGAATGCTGGCGGCTTATGTTGCCGGAGATCTGGCCTCGATGATCGATCGCAGCGTCGTGATTGTTGGAGCGGGCAATGCCGCCGCTGTACTGGCCAATTCTGATCAGCCAAGGGTGGTCGAGCAACGGCGACAGCGCATGGCCTATTTTGCACTAAGTGAACAAGCAGCCTATGAGGCCCTCTTGCGACAACACATCGTGAAAGACCCGCTGGATGTAGCGCCTTTGGTGCATCCAAATTCCATGCTACTGGTAACTGGCGACAGCGATACCACTGTGCCGACACGATATCAGCGTGAGCTAGTCAACGCCGTGGCATCACCGAATCATCTGGCGCTACGGGGCAGCCATGTTGGCGCTATTCTCAAAACTCACTTGCTTCACATAGGCAAAGTGGTCAAATTTCTTGCGCGCTAAGAGAACCAACTTTAGTTTTCATTTCAAAAAATTTAATTATTCGATGATGCCCTGAGGTGATACAAAATAGGTAGTGTAGGCCACATCTAGAAGTTCTCCACGATAAAAGCAAACTCCGATCTGGTATTCTTTACCCTTGGTTGCAGCAATAAAAGCTGCCCTGCCTCTCTCTGTTCAAAAATTAGTTTTGATTTTGATTTACAAGGTATCGACTTAAGCACACGACGTGCCGTATGCAGACGCAGACGGGAGTCGTAGTCTGCCGAGGCCATCTCTAGAAAAAATTCTTCGACTTTCGCAGACGTCGCCTCCGGCATCCTGCCTCTCGGCGACATACAGTCCACTCTGGACATAAAAAAAGGGGCCCCCTGCAAAGGCCCCTTTCTTTTCGGCATCCTGCCTACTATGTGAGGAACATCCTATCCCTCACATTTACTAGTATAACCCAGATTTCAGAAGTGAGAAGTACCCCGGAATTGAGGTAAAGTTTTCCTTATCAAACAACTCATCCAGGACGAATTGCACCAGCATTTGACGAGATTCGAGCTGGCCTTTAACATGGAATACGAATCGAAAAATCCACCGCTTACAGATTCGAAACATTTGTTGAAGGATTGCTCCAATGAACGCACTGATCGACCTTTTGAGAAGCCTTATAGGACAAAAACCTAGAAAAATTCAGACCTTCACCTACTATATTCCCGCACCGCCTGATCGCAAAACGGGATACCGAGAAAAACAGTTTGATACACTTTTCTATCATTTTATTAACAAGGGATACGAAGTCCTTTCAACCCACGTTGTTCCCAATACCAGTGGATCAAACTCGGGATTCTGGTTTGTCTGTATGGCCCGCGCCAAGAATAAAGAAGCCGAAAAATTAGATCTTGATCTGTTTATCAACGAATTTAATCAGTCCCAAGCAGCGAGACCCGTTCACAGCAGCTTGGATTTGCCCCACGCTCATTTGGATGGTGCCGATAACTATGAATGGGAAATTGAATATCATGAGGACAGAGAAGAAAATTTCACAGAAATAGTTTCCGGTAGCTCAATAGCAAAGATAGATCGAGATCAAAAAAATTCCTCGTTAAAAGTCATCAAGAAGGATTAGGGCATGGGTAGAAATTTTCCTGCTCACCTTCTTCTCTTTTTCCTATTATTGTCTGGTTGCGCTGGTGTCATCGCTATCACCAATAAGAACCCGCCCTCTATTCGCCCAGAAAGTAAAAATGAAACTGGACTTTGCACCCGATCAACAAATGTGTCGGTGCTTGGTCCTCAGGTCAACTTAAACGCCGACTTTCTAAGCTTGCTTGATAATCCAGGCACGCCGAAAGACCTCGAAGCGCAAATGGTATTTTGGACTTTATTTAATATTACCGCCAACCCACTCAGCCTGGGCCCAAAAACTAATTTCATTTTATTTTCACTAGAAAATAGCTCCCACCAAACTTTTCACTTTCAATCTGAAGAAAATGGCCAATCTAACTTACTCGACTTGCTACTCTGGCTGCAAAGAAAATCTACTTCTAAACTTCCGCTCAAGAAAATGGCCGCCATTTTACAAGATAATTTTCTGGGAACGATCAAAGTAAATAATTTCCTCAATAATGATTTGCAAAAATATAGCACCCTGATTGAAAAGAATCCCGTTTTAAAAAACCAGTTTACTCGGGCAGGTGAACGGCTCAATATGCAGGAGTCCTTCTCCCCCATCAATTTTGTAGAAATAGTTGATAAACTTGAGCGCAACTTTCCTAACAAAAAATCCCAACCAGTTTCCCTGGCCCTTCCTTACATAGAAGAATTTAAAGATGAAAATCGCCAATTAGTGAGTCGCTGTAATTTTGATCAAAAAAAACTGCGCCAGGGTCAATTTGAAATTCAAAAAGAAAGCGACAGCTCGCTTATATTTGGTCTCAAATCTGGAAGCAAGGCCTATCTCATCGTGAGTTATTTCAACCCTGCCGCAAATTCTACTCCCAGCGATTTTGATAAATTGCCCATCCTCCTTTCTAATAATGCAGGCACTCCTCCCCCTCTTTGTGAAATTGAAAGCCGGTTGGCCCAATCCAATCGAAACGAAATTCATCACGACTATGTATTTGCCCTTAACTCGCGCGGCGGTGACCAGCTGTTGGCCCAATTAGTCCAATATTTGGATGATAACAAAGGCCAGGCCCATGATCTTTGGGATGTTTTAGAAAGCCCACTTTTTCTATTCCTCAACTCTCCCGATCGAATTATTTTTACCAAAAAAGACGGACAAGATTTACCTCCTCCCTATGACCAACTCGCTACGGTATCAAATTTTCAAATTCCCAGATTTTATTATGAAGATGTGGGAAACATCCTCAGCATGCAAAGCGCTCCTGAGTTGTCTAACTTTGCTCTGAGAAATCCCTCGCAATACAAACTCACCTGCTTTAGTGGCCCATAAATTATTTATGCCTGCTTCCTCTTCCAATTTCTCTCAAAACGTTATTCCAACCATCGCCATTTTTGGCCAGGCCTCCCAAACTTGGGTCAAATCATTTTACCTTGAGCTCCAATCTCCAGAGTGGGAACAAAATTTACTCGAACTACTCTGGGCCCATGGAGTGCGCCTGGCCTCATCCTGCAAAGCTCAAGGCCAATGCTTAAAATGCAAAATAAATAGTCACCTTTCTCTTTGGGGCTCTGATACTCACCGCATTAAAAAAGAACAACTTTCCTCCGACTACGAAGTTCTCATTAGTTGCCAGACAACGCTTCGCACTCTTCAGCAAAATAATTTAAAATCTAACCAATTCCCAATCATTTTGAGCGTTGATTATCTCTAAAAATAACCCAATAATATTATGAAACTAAAAATGTAATTCGTGCTTGTCTCATTAGGGATTATTAGCTAAAACTACTGGATACTATAATACAAACCTAATGCCACAGTGCCAAACAACGGGGAAACGGAATGAGATTCACGCCCACCTGCAAAGTAACTGCTCTGGCCCTGCTTTTTACGCTTTCACAATTTGTTTTTAACTCAGCTCACGCTCTTGATATCGCTTCATACAACATTCGAAACTTTGACAAAGACGAGCGTGCCAACATTTCCACCAACAAACCAGCTCTTATCGCTACCATCAAAGAGGCCAACGCCGACTTGTTTGGCGTGCAAGAAATTGTCAATCAAACGGCCTTTGATCAACTTATTCGCCAAAATTTTCCAGACTACGATTATGTACTCACGAAGTGTGGCGGAGCGGGTAATCAAAAACTCGGATTCGTTTTTAGAAAAAGCGTACTAAAGCTTGTTTCCTTTAAAGAGGATGAGCGTCTTGCTGGCCAAGGCAATTGTTCTAAAGGTGTTCGTCCAGCGGCCATAGGCCAATTTATGTATCTACCTAAGCAAATTAGCTTTACCATCATCAACCTTCACTTAAAGGCCGGTGGTACTCAAGCTAATAATGATGTTCGCTTCCGCCAATTCGCTACTGTTTCTCAAATTTTAGGTGAAATTCGCTCCAAAGGTCAGCCTAATATTGTCCTCACTGGCGACTTCAACACCACAGACTATGTATTAAGAAATCAAAATCACCAGCGCTATCTTGAATTTATCGAGCAAAACCAGTTGATCGATTTTAGTGCAGAAGTTGAATGTACTGCTTACTGGTGGGGCGGCTCTGACGATGGTCTTGAAACACCTTCCATCCTAGATCATGTTATCAGCTCTGAATCTTTCCGCGAAAAATTTTCAGAACACACTGTAGAGGCCCAAGCTCACTGCAAAAAAGTTTCTTGTCGAGAAACCTCAGCGGAAGAACTTGGCCTAACTTACCAAGAAGTTTCAGACCACTGCCCTTTAAAGACCAGCTTCAAAGATTAATTTAAGCTTATATTATTTTACAAAATGGCCGGTTATTGCTGGCCTTCTATTTTATTTCCTTTCATAATGTTTCCCATGCGCTATTTGAGTATAGATATTGAGGCCACAGGGCTACGAGAGCATGACAAAATTATTGAATTTGCCATGACTCCCTTTTGTACAGAAACTCGCAAGATTGAAGAAATTCTTAGCCGATCATTTTATGTTAAATGCCAAAGCTTTGAGGAATTAAAACCGACTCTCGATCCTTGGGTCATTGAACATAATGAAAACCTCATCCGCAAGGCCCACAAGGAAGGTCTCACCATTGACCAATTTCGCGCTTATATAGTCGATTATTTTGCCAGTGAGCCAGTCAAAAAGTATTTCAACTTAGAGCAAGGAAATAAAGTTGTATTGTTTGGAAAATCCATGAATGCAATTGATCTTCCCTTTCTCAACCGCGATCTTGGCTGGACTTTTATGCGCCAATATTTCCACCATCAAGTACTCGACCTCTCGTCCATCGTGCGCGCCATGGTAGATAAGAAAATGCTTCCGGCAGAAACTATTTCGGGCTCTGCTTTAATGCGACATCTCAAGCTTGGGGATGTGGCCCATACCGCGCTCGAAGACTCCCACAACGCGGCCACAATTTACCTCAAACTGCTCGATATTTAATTTCAGTGGTTATTTATTATTGCCGGTGAAGCATTGCCAATGGATCGAGTGCTCGACTTTCTTTTCTTAATTCAAAATGTAAATGAGGCCCTGTAGCACGACCTGTTCTTCCCACCTGACCAATCACCTGGCCGCGAAAGACCTTTTGCCCTTTTTTGGTGTAATTCTTTTTAGCGTGAGCATAAACTGAAAAAAATCCATCTGTGTGCGCCACAACCGTCAGATTGCCGTAGGCACGTATTCCTTTGCCTGAGTAGATAACCACTCCGTCATCCACACTCACGAAAGGAGTCCCTTGGTGGGCCGGAATATCGATACCTTCATGCTTTCTTCCCCACCGACCGCCGTAATGACTACTTACTTTCTGCACAGTAGGAACAGGCCAAGAGAAGCGCCGATCAAAAGAAGAAATATCGACATCACCATTGTCTGGAGCAGTCACGCTTTCTTGCCCACTGCTTGCGGGCACACTTTGTTTAAAGGCCCTCATTACACCGCGCTCTTGCGGAATAAAAACCCATTGGCCTTTTACAAAGGGGCGATCCTGATTCGCACCCATGATTTTATCAACAGAAATGTTATATTTTTTGGCCAGCTGTTCTGGCCCAATATTTTTTTCTAACAAAACATAATGACCAGATTGAATGGAACTACAGCTCGTTAATACGAGATTAAGAGTCACTAATAATGTAAGTCCTAACAATTTTACCATCTATAAACTCAATCGAAATCCATCCACAAAGCTTTTCATCGACTCCATATCAAACCTCTGACGTTGCAAAATATTGAGCAAAGACAGAGATATTTCCCCTTGAAGCACGGCCATACAGTCACTACCAGCAAGTGGCTCTGGCCCTTTATAATTGCCTCCAATCCAGTAATAGGGACGATTACGGCAATCGATCCGCTCCTCAATATCATCGGAGTAATGCCTAAAACCTAAAGTTGTGTATTTTACTCCACTGACTTTTTCAGTCGGCAAATTGGGGACATTCACATTTAAGAGCCCATAAGGAGGAATCTGTTTATGCCCACCACTTTTTATAAACTGACGTAAAAAAACGGCAGCCGTGTAAAAATATATACTTTGATCATTCGCTAAATTGTCGATGACTTGGCTAATGGCAATGGCAGGGATTTTTCGAAAAGCCGCTTCTCTCGCCGCTGCGACTGTTCCCGAATAATAAACATCCTGGCCCAAATTAGCTCCGCGGTTAATGCCGCTCACAACTAAATCGAAATGGGTTTCCTTGACCAAGTGACCTAGGGCCATAAAGGTACAATCAGCGGGAAATCCACTGCAGCCCCAAGTTTTGGGTGCTATTTCAACCACCCGCAAAGGGTAGTTCAAAGTAATTGTATGGGCGGTGGTACTGCGCTCTTCTAGGGGTGCAACAACAGTAACATCGGCATCCTGCCCTAGCACTTCACGCAACACTTTAATTCCGTCCGCGTGAACGCCATCATCGTTGGTAATAAGAATACGCACACAATCCTCGTGTTTGTTTCTCTTTTTCAATAATTATAACTCAATTTTAACTTAAAGTGAGAAAACTTAAGTGAGCGCGCAGTTGGGCCAAGTTCGGTTGCCTATAGGCCATTTCCATTTCAGGACCAATGATAAAGGACAACACATTGGCACCTATGAACTGCACCAGCTCTGGATCGAGTGATGACAACCAACCACACTGCAAAATGACACGTTTTTGCTCGGCCAATAATTTAGGGACTAACTGACCAAAAATGTTTTTTAACAAAAAACTCCGCCCATGAGTGGCCCCCATATTAGTCCAAAGGGACATCAGCAATTCATCAGAAAAAACCAGGCCAGTCCAATGAGGGTTACTTTCACAATCTTTTAAATTTAGGTCTGGGCGATAGTGAGCGACATAGGGAAAAGGAAATCGGACATAGTCGCTATCTTCAGGTGGCGTGATTAAATCAAAATATACTTTTGTAACTCCAGAGAAACCACCTAAATGATTTTTTACATCTTCAGCGAATTTCTCTATGACAAATAATGGCCCACCATGAAATTGCATCCCAACTTCAAAATTTCTTCCTGAAATCTCTTTTAAAAGACTATTAAAGTGATGGGATTGCAAAAAATTATTACTGCGCGGACGAAAATCAAAACTAAGATGGTTTACATTATTTTCTATGGCCAACTGAAATAATTCGCGATTATAGATCCCCTCAATTCTTATTTGAGGATTACTGGGGAAATTTTTGGGACCAAACTGATTCTTCATCTCTAAGATTATACAAAAATCTCTTTAAGGGCGTAAAAAATATCTCAGGGGCAGAAGTTCCTGCACTCTCGGGATGAAACTGACAGCTAAAATAATTCTCACCGGAAGTCATGACCCATTCGTTATTTTCAAGCAAGACCTGGCAATTACGTGGAACCTTTGATGCTTCGCCAGTAACCGACAAAGAATTGTAGCGTTGCACTCGAACATTTTTACCCTGATCCTCTTGGGCAAAAAATGCCCATGCAGGAATCGTCAGCGGGACATTTTCCCCATGTTTAATCTGATAGGCTGAACCAACCTTTAATCCCTGAGCAAGGCCCATGAGTTGATGGCCAAGACATATTCCGTAATTAAAAATTTTCTTATTGGACAAACATTGTTGCAAAAATGGGCCAACTTCCTTCCAATACTCCATCGGGTGTCCTGGCCCCGGCCCCCAGATAATAAGACCACTTGATATTGAAGGAGATTCCAAAACAGATTTTAAAGTGCCCAAATCCCGCCAATGAATGACCCTAACTGGTTGATGTATAAATTCTTCGATAGAACTGACAACATTAAAGGTAAAACTATCGTCAAAATCAATCATGAAAACTGAACAGGCCTTACCTTCCAGCTCCAAGTCCTGTGAAATTGTTTTCATTGAAATTGACATAAAAGTTAACACTATAGCGTTTTTGAATTTGGTTTATCTCATAGGAGACATCCATTTTCCAGCAATTATTCAGCGGAGTGTAACCGACGGTGTAAATCTCTCTTAACTGGTCCTTGAGCTCAATATCATAGTCATAACCAAAGCCTAAATTAAATAAATCATTAGGCCTGCCAACCGCATTGAGGGATAGGACTTTGTTGATAGGAGTGGTAAAAGAATCGTAAGTAAGACCGGCCCCAACCGTGGCCAGTTTAAAGTTCCGGGTTACTCGTAAGTTGGTTAAATGTTGGTTTGTACTATGATAAA
>Ga0172372_10000335_pt1 | contig 73454 bp, 72 predicted proteins | sample LakKiv5m_2_FD_114544 | JGI IMG/M metagenome (GOLD analysis project Ga0172372, IMG submission 114544) | Freshwater microbial communities from Kabuno Bay, South-Kivu, Congo - kab_092012_9.5m | ecosystem: Environmental > Aquatic > Freshwater > Lake | place: Democratic Republic of the Congo...
ACGATGGCCAGATCGGTTGTGCCGTCGACCTCGAGGGTGACCAGGGCGTTCATGCCGGCCTCGGTCGTGAGGGCCCGGCGCAGGTCCGTCCACGGGACGGCGACGGACTGGGCGTCGCGTCCGAGCCCGTAGACCACGGCCGGGATCATGCCGTCGGCCCGCAGACGGGACGACGAACGGGACCCGACCTCGCGTCCGGTGGCAGCAGTGAGAGTGATGGCCATGGCGGCGCGCTCCTGTCAGAGTGAAACAGCCGGAGAGCCTACCGATCGGGACCCCAGCGGGGCGAACCGGGCCTCCCGGCGTGTGCCGCAAGAGATCGGGGCGCTCAGCTCTGGTTGTTCCCGCCGAAGATCTCGCTGACCGAGGTGTCCTCGAACACGGCATCGATCGCATCGGCGATGATCCCGGCCACCGACAGCACCACGATCTTGGGCGACTGCTTGGACGGCGGCAGCGGGAGGGTGTTGGTCATGACCACCTTCTCGATGCACGACTCGTTCAGTCGTTCGATCGCCGGACCGGAGAACACTCCGTGGGTGCAGGCGGCGTAGATGGCCGTGGCCCCGCGACTCTGCAGCTGCTGGGCGGCGGCCACGATCGTTCCGCCGGTGTCGATCATGTCGTCGATCAAGACGCACGTCCGACCCTCGACCTCGCCGACGACGTCACGGGCCTCGACCGTGTTCTTCTGACCCTTCACCCGACGCTTGTGGACGATGGCCAGATCGGCGTGCAACTGATTGGCATACCGCTCGGCCACCTTCACCCGACCGGCATCGGGGGACACGACCACGAGATCGTCGCCCAGTCCCGACATGTAGTTCACCAGTACCGGCATGGCGGTGAGGTGGTCGACCGGACCGTCAAAGAACCCCTGAATCTGCCCGGAGTGGAGATCGACCGAGATGAGCCGGTCTGCGCCGGCCGACTTGAACATGTTGGCGATCAACTTGGCGGTGATCGGCTCCCGTCCCTCCGACTTCCGGTCCTGACGGGCGTACCCGTAGAAGGGGGCAACAGCCGTGATGCGCTTGGCCGACGCGCGCTTGGCCGCGTCCACCATGATCAACTGCTCCATGATGGCGTCGTTCACCGTCATGCCATCGGTGCTGACATGGGTCTGCACGATGAACACGTCGGTGCCCCGCACCGACTCGCCGAAGCGGGTGTGCAACTCACCGTTGGCGAACTCGGCGAGGTTCGACTCCCCCAGCTCGACCCCGAGCCGCTCGGCGATCTCCTGGGCCAACGGCAGGTTGGCGCGACCGGAGACGAGGTGCAGCCGCTTCTTGGTGACCAGTTCCATGCGGGGCCTTCCGAGAGGTCAGGACGACGGAGTGTAGAAGGGTCCGGTGGTGGTGCCGGGGGGAATGGTCGCGCCGGACGACAGTGAGGCGAAGGGCCCCACCACGGCATCCTCGCCGATGGTCGCGCCCCGGGCGACCGTGCTCTCGACCACCGACCGCGCGCCCACCGTGCAGTCGACCAGCCGACAGTCGGGCCCGATCTCGGCACCGTCACCGATCACACAGTGTCCTTGCAGGATGGTGCCCGGGAACAACGTGACGTCGGGTCCGAGGGCAACCGTGGTGTCGACGTAGGTGCGAGCCGGATCGACCATGGTCACCCCGCGCCGCATCCACTCCTCGTTCGTGCGGCGGCGAAGCTCGGCCTCCGCGGCAGACAACTGCAACCGGTCGTTCACGCCGATGGTGTCGGCCGGGTCATCGGCCACCACTGCCGAGACGCGATAGCCAGCGGCGGCGAGCACGGCCACGACGTCGGTCAGGTAGTACTCCCCTTGTGAGTTGTCGGGAGTGAGACGACGCAGGGCAGGACCGAGGACGCTGGCGCGGAAGCAGTAGATCGAGGTGTTGACCTCGTCGACCGCGAGTTCCGCCTCGGTCGCGTCGCGCTGTTCCACCACCCGATCCACCGCACCGGACCGGCCCCGCAGCACGCGTCCGTACCCGGTCGGATCCTCGAGCACCGCAGTGAGCAGCGTGCAGGCGGCATCGGTCCGTCGATGTTCCTCGACGACGGCCCGGATCGTGTCCGGTCGCAGCAACGGAGTGTCGCCCGGCACCACGACGAGATCGGCGTCGTTCTCGTCGAGATCGTCAGGCGAGAAGGCGGTGAGCGCCACGCCGACCGCGTCACCGGTGCCGCGCTGCACCTCCTGTTCGACGAAGTCGAGCGGGACGGACGGTGCGGCATCGAGCAACTTCTTGGTGACGCGCTCGGCGCCATGGCCCACGACGATCACGGCTCGCTGCACCTCGGCCCCGGCCAACGCATCGATGGCGTACAGCACCATCGCCCTCCCACACAGCAGATGGAGAGGTTTGGGACGCGTCGACCGCATGCGGGTCCCCTCGCCAGCGGCGAGGACGATGGCGGACAGCGGCCTCGGGATCACCGGCCTTTTCTAGTACGGTCCCTGTGCCCTTCGGGGGTGGTGTAATTGGCAACACGCCAGGTTTTGGTCCTGGTTTTCGGGGTTCGAGTCCCTGCCCCCGAGCCGACTCGTTTCGCACCCGTCATGGCCCGACCGCTACAGTCGGCCCGCCATGGGATCGCTGATCAAGAAGCGCCGCAAACGCATGCGGAAGAAGAAGCACAAGAAGATGCTGAAGCGCACGCGCTTCCAGCGTCGAGCTGCAGGCAAGTAGTCGATCATGCCCCCGGGGGAACGGTACGGGTGACCACCCGCCCCGGCCCCGGATGGTTGCCCTCGACGAACCACGTGGAACCCGAGCCGGCCAGTCGCGGGCGCTGCCCCGTGGCCCGGGCCAGTTCGTCGCGCCAACGGGCCAGATCGGGGGCCACCGACAGGGCTGCCGGTTCGAGATCGTTCCCGTGGTCGCCCGCCGGCCCGCCGAGCCTGTCCCATTCTCGGTAGACGACCGGCGTTGAGCAGTGGATCGGCGGGGTCAGCAGGGTGAACTCCTGGTCGATGTGCCCGAGCGGCTCCACCACCTCGCCGATGCCCGACACCCGGGCCCGACCGCCGATCAGGCAGAACGCCACATCGGCGCCGATCCGCGCCGCAGCCGCGAGGTCAACGGCGCCCGCCCATCGCAGCACGGCCGCCGCATTGGCCGACCCGCCGCCGAGCCCGGCCCCCGGGGCGATCCGCTTGGTGACCACCACGCGAGCCCGACGACCCACCGAACGCAGGGCGGCGACCACCAGATCGTCGGGGCCGGCCGCGACCTCTCGGCCCTCGACGTCGCGGTGCACGACCTCGAGGTCGGTGGACTCCTCCACCTCGAGTTCATCGGCCAGATCGAGGGTCACCATCTCGGCCTCGATGAGGTGGTAGCCGTCGTCGCGGACGCCCACGATGCGCAACGAGGTCGTCAGCTTCGCCGGGGCGATCAATCGGACCGGGGTCATGGGACGATCATCGCCGCGAACGTCCGACGACGGTGGTCAATGCCCCCCACTGGACCACGCTGAGCCGCTCGGGGCGTTCGGCGGGATCGATGCCGGCAGCCGCGAACTGCTCAGGGGTGACCACTCCGGCCAACGAGCGCCGGAGCATCTTGCGGCGCTGACCGAAGGCGGTTCGCACGAGATCCATGAGCGCGTCGGGATCGACGTCGACGGCCGGTCGGTCACGTCGCACGATCCGCACCAGCACCGACTCGACCTTGGGCTGGGGCACGAACACCGTGGACGGGATGCGGGCCACCACCTCGGCCGTGGCCCACAGCGACAACTTCACCGACGGGATCCCCCACGCCGATCCACCGACGGGCGCCGCCAGTCGCTCTCCCACCTCGCGCTGCACCATGACGAGCATCTCGGTGATGGCAGGGACTCGATCGAGCAGCTCCAGCACGATGGTGGTGGCCACGTTGTAGGGAAGATTGGCCACCAGCGACCAGCGAGTGGCCTCGGCCAGCACCTCGGACCAGTCGACAGTGCGCGCATCGGCGTGCACCACCCGCACCCCCAGCGGCTCGACCGTCTCGGCCAGGACCGGGAGCAGGTGGCGGTCCAGTTCGACCGCCACGACCGTTGCACCGGTGGCGGCCAGCTCGGTGGTGAGCGAACCGACACCCGGTCCGATCTCCACGACGTGCGAGTCGGGGCGCAGATCGGCCAGACGCACGATGCGGCGAATGGTATTGGGATCGGCGACGAAGTTCTGCCCGAGAGCGCGACTCGGTCGAAGGCCATGTCGCTCCAACAGGTCGACGACCTGGGTGCGGGTGAGCGTCACGATGGAATGGTGAGGGAGAGCGCGCGCAGGGCGATCAGGCGCAGGCGCCGTTCCACGGACGCAGGCCGTAGCGGCGGTACATCTCGAGGGCCACTGCATCCTGATCGGCGGGAGCGGCGAGATTGGGCGGGACCCCGACGAGGTCATCGCGTCCGATCGCCGCGGCATAGGCGTCCCAGCCGCCCTGGTAGATCTGGTAGGCGCCCATGAAGGTGCCGGTCCGATCGACGGCCCCGTAGTTGTCGCGTGACTCCCACATGCGCAGACAGGCCATCACCGCGTCGACCGACCGGGACGGAGCCGTCGTCGGGGTCGCCACCCGGCGTGTGGTGGTGGTCGTGGGTCGGGGAGCCACCGAGGTGGGCGGCGGCGCGAGCGTCGTGGTGGTCGCGGCCTGCGCCACTTCCTCCGGCGTGGGCCAGTCCATCTCCACCACCGCTGCGTCGAGGGAATCGGGCGACGACGCGCCGACGGCGGCCACGAGACCCGGATCCAGCGATCCGACCTCGGCGGCACCCGACCGCGTCTGACCACTCACCACATCGAGCACCAGCAGCGGCAGGCACACGAGTGTCACCACCAGCGCGAGCAACAGGCGACGTTGGGTCGGGTGAGCGATGAGGGCGTTCAGAACGGTTCCTCGGTCGGCGGACAGGAGCGCACCACGCGGGGACCGACGCGTCGATGACGCCTCGAACTCCGCCCGGAGCCGACATCAACCTAGGAGGGCCGCTCGGGAGCTCGCAACCACTCTCGACCCGGTCGACACCTCGGGACCACCGCGAATCCCCATGTCAGGGGCCCCATCGACGAAATCCCACGATGTGGAAGATCAGGAACGGTCGCGTTTGCCCATGTCACCGAGGCGGTGGACCCGCTCGGCGTTGTTCCATGTGACATCCGACACAGTCTCGACGGACTGGCCCCGCACCTCGGCCAGCATCGCCCCCACCACCGGGACCAGTGACGGGACGTTGGGCCGCCCACGGTGAGGCACGGGGGCCAGGAAGGGCGAATCGGTCTCCACCAGCAGGCGATCGGACGGGCACAGGGCGGCCGCCTCGCGCACCTCGGGGGCACCGGGGAAGGTCACGATCCCACTGAACGAGAGATGGCAGCCGAGATCGAGGCTGCGGCGGGCCTCGTCGGGACCACCGGTGAAGCAGTGCAGCACCGTGCGCTCCGGTACCCCCTCGGACTCGAGGATGTCCCAGGTGTCGGTCCATGCCTCGCGGGTGTGCACCACCAGCGCCAGATCGTGCTGGTGGGCGAGCGCGATCTGGGCAGCGAAGATCGCGCGCTGCACGTCGCGCGGCGAGTGGTCGTAGTGGTAGTCGAGTCCGCACTCGCCGACCGCCACCACGACCGGATCGTCCAGCAGTTCGGCGAGGCCATCGAGGCCGTTGCGGGCATCGTGGGGGTGCAGACCGACGGTGGCCCACACGCCCTCATGGGCCGAAGCCACCGCCACCGCCGTGCGCGAGGTGGCCAGATCGCACCCCACGGTGATCATGCGTTCCACACCGGCGGCGCGGGCCTCGGCGATCGTGGCCTCCGCCTCGGGCCACCGATCGGCACCATCACCGAGGTGACAGTGCTCGTCGGTCCAGCGCACGACGCTCACTCGTCCGTCACGGTGATGCGCGGGAAGAGCGGATCACCCTTGACCACGGTGAGGCCTCCCGGGTAACCGCCCCACTGCGTCGCCTCGGGCACCCTCACGTCGGTCGGCGCCCCTTCGAGCCCGATGCGCTCGAAGATGGTGGCCGACGTCGTCGGGATGGCCGACGAGGCGAGGATCGCCACGATGCGCAGCACCTCCAGCGCATCGCCCATGACGGCATCCACACCCGGGCCGGGGTCGGCCCTCCATGGTTCGTTGGCTTCCAGATGGGCGTTGGCCGCGCCGACCAGTCGCCACGTGGCCTCGAGCGCCTGACTGGGCGCGATGGACGCCCAGCCCGCCATCGTCTCGGCCACACAGCGTTCGGCGATAGCCGCCAGCGGCGAGTCGGGCGACGGCGCCGGGCCCACTCCACCGCACTTCTTGGCCACCACCGTCGCCACCCGCGACAGCAGGTTGCCGAGGTTGTTGGCCAGATCGGTGTTGTAGCGGTTGACCATCGCCTCGTAGGAGAAGTCGCCGTCCGGACCGAACGGGTTGTCGCGCAGGAAGTGGTAGCGGAAACCGTCCACGCCGAAGTCGGCCACGAGATCGGCCGGGAAGATCTGGTTGAGCCGGGTCTTGGACATCTTCTCGCCACCGACCAGCAGGTAGCCGTGCACAGCCAGCTTCTTCGGAGGCTCGATCCCGGCGGCGAGACACATGGCGGGCCAGTAGACGCAGTGGAACCGCAGGATGTCCTTGCCCAGGAGATGGTGCACCGCGGGCCACCACTCGGCGAAGCGTTCCTGATCGGCGCCGTAGCCGACCGCAGTGGCGTAGTTGATGAGCGCGTCGTACCAGACGTAGAAGACGTGGCCCGGATCCCACGGCACCGGCACGCCCCATTCGAGCGAGGTGCGCGACACCGAGACGTCCTCGAGCCCCTTGCGGATGATCCCCAGCGCCTCGTTGCGCTTCCCCTCGGGCTGGACGCAGCCCGGGTTGGCGGCATACCAGTCGAGCAGCGGCTGCTCGAACTTCGACAACTCGAAGAACCAGTTGTCCTCCTCCAGCCATTCGACCGGACGACCGTGGATCGGGCACTCACCGTCCACCAGATCGGTCTCGTTGTAATAGGCCTCGCACGGCACGCAGTAGTGGCCGGCGTAGGTGCCCTTGCGGATCCAGCCGTTGTCGAAGATGGCCTGCATGAACGACTGCACCGACGAGAAGTGGCGGGACTCGGTGGTGCGGATGAAGTCGTCGTTGGAGATCTGCAGCATCTCCCACACCTCGCGGAAGCGGGCGCTGGTGCGGTCGGCCTGCTCCTGGGGCGTGAGCCCGTTGGCCTCGGCCGCCCGCTGGATCTTCAGTCCGTGCTCGTCGGTGCCGGTGAGGAAGAAGGTCGGATCACCGAGCAGTCGGTGCCAGCGGGCCAGCGCATCGGCCGTGACCGTGGTGTAGGCGTGCCCGATGTGGGGCACGTCGTTCACGTAGTAGATCGGTGTGGTCACGTAGAACGGCTCGGGCACGGCGCAAGGCTACGCAGTACCGAGCGCGACCACGGACCGCATTGCGTCGGATTGCGCCGAAGTCCGATCAGACCCCCGACGCCAACCCGGCGGTGGTCCCGCCGTCGACGACGATGTCCACTCCGGTGATGTACGAGGCATCGGTCGAGCACAGGAAGTCGACCACGGCGGCGAGCTCGTCGGCCGTCCCCTCGCGATGGAGCGGTGTGGTCTTCATCAATTGAGCGATCATCGGTCCGACCGCCTCCTCGCGGGCCGCCATCGGGGTGTCGATGACCCCCGGAGACAGCGACACGATGCGCGCGCCGCGCGCTCCCCACGACGGTGCGGCACGGCGCACCAGGCGCACCACGGCGCGCTTGGCCCATCCGTAGGCCAGCGCCGGGTCGTCGAGTGGAGAGTGGTCGAGCCTCTGCAGTCGGTCGACGAGGTCGTCGGCCAACGGATCGTCGAGCACGGCATCGATTGCGGGATCCCCGGCGCCGGCGATCATCGTCGCCGCGATCGACGCGAAGCACACGGCCACGGTCCCGGGAACGACCAGTCGATCGAACGCGTCGAGCAGCAGTGCGGTCCCCCGCAGGTCGACCTCGAGGATGCGAGCGGGTTCGGCCATCACCGGCGAGATGCCAGCGGCGTGCACGAGAGCACGGAGAGGGCCCGTCGACGCCACGAACGCCGCCCGTTCCGCCACCCGAGCCGCATCGGTGACATCGGCGGCGAAGGGTTGGCCGCCGGTGGCCGCGGCCACGGCAGCGACGGCATCGGGATCGAGGTCGACCAGCACCAACTCGGCCCGGCCCGCGAAACGATGGGCACAGGCCCGACCCATGCCACTGGCCGCGCCCGTCACGACGATCACGTCACCCGGGTCATCCATGCGCTCACCCCTCACCGACGAAGATGCAACCGCCCTCCCTGCGGACGATACGGCCGGCGGTGGGCGTCGGATAATGAGTACCGAGCACGAGCGTCGCCCGATCGGCGTGTTCGTCGGCGATGCGACGTCGCGCGGCCGCACCCATCGGGCCGTCCCAGTCGCCGATGAAGCCCCAGTCGGGCTCGGCCCACTGCACCGGATGATGGGTCATGTCGCCGGTGATGAACGCGGTCGCATCCCCCGATGTGATCAGCACCGACACGTGTCCGGGCGAATGCCCTGCGGTGGGGACGAACCGCACCTCGTCGGTGACCTGATGGTCCGGATCGACGAGGTCGGCCAGACCGGCCTCCATCACCGGCGCCACGGTGTCGGGCAGGTTGCTGGCGAACGGGTTCGTCTCCGCCATCCAACCCTCGTACTCCGCCCGACAGAACAAGTACCGGGCCGACGGGAACGTGGGCACCCATCGCTCGCCGTCCCAACGGGTGTTCCAACCCACATGATCGAAGTGGAGATGCGTGCAGCACACGATGTCGATGGTGTCGGGCGGGAACCCGGCGGCGGCGAGTCGATCGAGGAAGCCGGGATCACCGCGCATGCCGTCGAGCCCCGGTACCTCCCGGTCGCCGACGCAGGTGTCCACCAGGATCCGCAGCCCCTGCGACTCGACGACGAAGGAGTGGATCGACAACTGCGCCGTGCCGGTCCCGTCGATGAACAGTGGCGCCAGCCAGTCGGCATGAGGTTCCAGCGCCTCCGGAGTGGCGTCGGGCAACAGCCCGGAGAGCGCCACGGGCACCTCCGCCTCCACGACCTTGGTCACGGTCACGTCTCCGATTCGCCAGTTCATGATGTCCCCCCGAACGACCAGGTGACGCCACGGTGACGTCCCCACGACGTCCTCGAGACGCCCGGTCCGAGCGTAACGACCGCCGGAGAACCCTGACAGACTGCTGCGCACCCGGCACGGCGCCGGCGGGAGGGGGCACGATGAACGCACAGGTGCGGCTCGACATCGACGGACCGATCGCCGTCATCACGAACGACAACCAGGAGAAGCGCAACGCCTTCACCGACGAGATGGACAAGCAACTCTTCGACATCCTCGGCGAGTTGCGGTCGAACCCTGCGGTGCGCGCCGTGGTGTGGCGCGGCGAGGGACACTCGTGGTCGTCGGGTCGCGATGTCGGATCGATCGGCACCAACAAGACGGAGATGACCCATCACGAGTTGATGTCCCGAGGCCACCGCGGGATCAAACAGATCTTCGATCTCGACGCCCCGATCATCGTCCCGATCCAGGGCTGGGCCATCGGCGGCTCGTTCCAGTGGGCGCTGCTGTGCGACATCCGCATCGCCACCCCCGAGACGAGGTTCATGCTGCCCGAGGTCGGACACGGCGTCATCCCCGACACCGGCGGTGTCGGCCGGCTCTACCAGATGTGTGGCCACGGCGTGGTGAGCGACATGGTCCTGACCGGTCGACCGCTCGGTGCCGAGGAGGCGCTGTCACTGGGGATCGTGTCGCGCATCGTCGCCCGTGAGGAACTCGACGACACGGCGATGGAGATGGCCCGCAAGATCGCGTCGTCTCCGGCGGTGACGGTGAAGTTGGCCCGCCGGGTGATCGCCCATCTGGCCACCCCCGAGATCGTCACGTCGATGGAGGACGAGTTGATCTACCAGACGTTCATCAACAAGTCCGAGGACTTCGCCGAGTTCCGCGCCGCCCGGGCCGAGGAACGCGATCCCGTCTACCGAGGGAGCTGACATGGCCACCGATGCACCCATCGGCATCCCCGAACCTCCGGCCCTCGGATCGAGCGCACTGCCGGCCGGCACCTACGACGGTCGCACGGTGTTCGTCACCGGTGGCGGCACCGGACTGGGTCGGGCCATCGCCAGCGAGTTCGCCCGACTCGGCGCCAATCTCGTGATCGCCAGCCGCAAGCCCGAGCACCTCGACCAGGCCACCGAGGCGATGGCCGAACTGGGCAAGCCGCACCTGACGGTCACCTGCGACATCCGCGAACCCGAGCAGATCGCCGCCGCCTTCGACGCCGCCACCGAACGTTTCGGTCTGCCCGATGTGTTGGTCAACAACGCGGCCGCCAACTTCCCGGTGCCGGCCGAGGACATGAGTCCGAACGCGTGGCGCACCGTCGTCGACATCACCCTCAATGGCACCTACTTCTGCGCCCGCGAGTTCGGCCGCCGACATCTGGCCGCCAACACCCCGGGTTCGATCATCAACGTCGGCGCGTCGTATGCGTGGACGGGCGGACCCGGGTTCGCCCATTCGGCGGCGGCCAAGGCCGGTGTGAAGAACATGGTGGAGACCCTGGCCGTCGAGTGGGGTCCCTACGGGATCCAGGTGAACGGACTGGTGCCGGGCCTGTTCCCGCACGAGGACATGACCGCCGACATCCAGTCCAACCTGCAGCGCACCAACGACAAGGACGTGTGCCAACCGGCGCTGCGCGTGGGGCGCCCCCGCGAGCTGGGGTGGGCCGCCACCTTCCTCGCCTCACCGTGGGCGCAGTTCATCAGCGGTCACACCCTCGTGGTCGACGGCGCCAACTGGCAGCGTCGATCGATGACGAACCCCGCCGTCGTGACCATCCGCGACCAGATGGGCAAGGGGCCATTCGAACCGTGAAGTTCTCGCTGTCGCTTCCCTTGCTCAAGGATCTGTCGGCGGCCGATCCGTTCCGCGAGACCTTCGCGTTGGCGATGCTGGCCGAAGAACACGGGTTCGACACCGTGACCATCGGCCATCACCACTTCATGCCCGGCAACATGAGCGATCCGCTCACCTTCCTCGCCGCGGTGGCCGCCCGCACCTCCACCGTGCGAGTGGGCACCGGCATCTTCCAGCTGCCGATCCACAACCCGGTGCGCGTGGCCGAGCAGGTGGCCACCATCGATCAGTTGTCGGGTGGACGCGTGTCGCTCGGCGTGGGGATGGGATGGTGGCCGCTCGAGTACGAGGTGCACGGCTCGGTGTTCCGCCAACGCGGTGCCCGCATGGAGGAGGCCCTCGAGATCCTGCGTCTCGTGTGGACCGAGGAGCAGACCTCGTTCGACGGCCAGTTCTGGTCGTTCCCCGAACTGACCGTGCATCCCCGTCCCGTCCAGCAGCCCAATCCCCCGCTGTGGGTGGCCGGTGTGGCTCCGGCCGCAGTGGACCGCGCCGCCCGATTGGGCGACGTCTGGATCTGCGGTCCGGTGCAGTCACTGGCCGCCGCGCTGCGGTGCCTCGACGTGTACCGACCGCGGCGCGCCGAATTGGGGCGCCCCGACGACTGGGTGCTACGCCGCTACGCGTGGGTGGGTGCCGACGACGAACAGGTACGCACCGAGGTCCTGCCCGTCTACGTCGACGGACTCATGGCCCACTGGCGCGAGTCGGCCGAGGAGGCCGAGGAGCTCGAACTGTTCGCCCGCATCGACGCCGGTGGGGACGTGAGCGCCGAGGACATCGCCGCCGACCGACTGCTGTGGGGCGATCCCGACCGCGTCATCGGCCAGATCCGCGAGTACGAGGCGGCCACCGGCTGCACCCACGTGCACGCCGCCTTCGGCGCCGGGCTCCCGGCCGACACCGGCCAGGCCTCCCTCGGTTCCTTCGACGACATCGCCGAGATGATCCGACTGTTCGGCCGCGAGGTCATCCCCGCGTTCTGAGCGACCGGTTCCACCCGACCACACCGACCACACCGACCACACCGACCACACCGAGGAGACATGCGATGAATCGATCCACCACACTGCGTCGGTCACTTACGGCACTGCTGTTCGCTGCGGCGCTGGTGGCAGCCGGCTGCAGCAGTTCCAGTAGCGATTCGGCCAGTTCGACCACCACGGCTGCGCCGAAAGTGCTGCGCATCGTCGTCACCAACGACGACGGCTACGACTCGGCCGGCATCGACGCCGTCATCCAGGCGCTGAAGGCCGAGCCGAACGTGGAGATCACGGTGGTGGCGCCCGCCACCCAGCAGAGCGGTAAGGGCGGAGCGGTGACCGGAGGAACGTTGACGGCCAGCGATCAGACCTCGAAGAGCGGCTACCCGCTCAAGGCCGTGGCCGGCACGCCCGCCGACTCCATCATCTGGGCCGTCGACCAGAAGGGCATCTCGTTCACGCCGGACTTCGTCGTATCGGGGGTGAACGCCGGCGCCAATCTCGGCCCGGTCATCGACGTGTCCGGCACGGTGGGCGCCGCCCGCGCGGCGGTGCAGCGCAACATCCCGGCCCTCGCCGCCAGCAATGGCGCCATCACCGGACCGTTCGCACCCGTCGAGGCGGCCACCGTGGTCGTGGAGTGGTTCCGTCAGAACCGCGATGCCATCGCCGCCGGCACCATCGACCGCACACAGGTGTTCAACCTGAACGTGCCGACGTGTGTGAGCGGCTCGGTCCGCGGTCAGGTGACGGTGCCGATCACCACCACCGACGTGTCGTTCCTGACCCAGCAGCCGGCGTGCACCTCGACGGCGACGAACCCCGCCAACGATGTGGCCGCCTACATGATCGGCTACTCGGCGCTGTCGATGATCCCGGCCCGACCGGCCTCCTGATCGATCGGCCGGGGCCCGATCAGCGGGTCACGGCCAGTTCGTAGACGCGTCGATGGGGCGCGCCCAACGCCGCCACCACCTCGGCCACGGCATCACGGGTGGTGAGACCGCGGCGAAGCGCCCCATCGAGCGCGTCACGGATCTCCTCGTCGGTGGCCTCGGGCCGGGGTGGGGCCCCGGCCAGCACCACCACGAACTCACCACGGGGTTCGGTGGCGCGCACACCGGCCAGCATCTCGGCCAACGTCCCGCGTCGGATCTCCTCGTGCAGTTTGGTGAGTTCACGAGCGAGCACGACGGGGCGATCGGCTCCGCAGACGTCGGCCAGATCGGCCAAGGTCCGCTCGAGGCGATGTGGCGCCTCGAACAGCACCACCGTGCGCATCTCCGCGGCCACCTCCGCCAGTCGCGTGGTCCGCGCCGAACCCTTCCGGGGCAGGAATCCCTCGAATACGAACCGCGACGTCGCGAGACCACTCACCACCAACGCCGTGAGCACCGACGACGGTCCGGGGACCACCTCGACGGTGAGCGCGGCGGCGACGGCGGCTGCCACCAACCGCTCCCCCGGGTCCGACACCGCCGGCATCCCGGCATCGCTGACCACGGTCACCGTCTGACCCGACCGGACCCGGGCCAGGAGATCTGCGGTGCGCTCGGCCTCGGTGTGCTCGTTGAGCACCACCAGCGGCGGAGCCGGGATGCCGAGATGAGCCAGCAGGCGGCCGGTGCGGCGCGTGTCCTCGCAGGCGATGACGTCGGCCGCACCCAGCGCCTCGGCGGCCCGGGATGTGAGATCGCCGAGATTCCCGATGGGTGTGCCCACCAGCACCAGTCGACCGGCGCTCATCGCACCGCCACCGCACTGCCCGGTCGCAGTCCCCACCGGGCGAACGAGCCGGCCTCGGCCTCCACCATCGCCCGGGCCCGCCACACCGGCGCGCCGATGCGGTTCGGTGACATGTGGGTGATCCGCAGCACAGTGCCGTCGGCCGCGAGATGGGCGACATCGATGGCGAACCGCATCGACATCGTGTGCACCGAACGAGCTGGCGCCAACAGCAGTGCGCCGTCGATGCCGTCACGCCCCAACAGTCCCCGGCGACGGGCGGCCCGACTGCGAGCCACCTCGACCGACGTCACCGCCCGGCCATCACAGACGAGCATCGTGTCGGCCCCCACGACGACGATGGTACGGGGCGCGCCCCCGGCCGTCGGTGGGGCGAGCGACCTCAGACGTTGAACCGGAACTCCATGACGTCACCGTCGACGGGCTGGTACTCCTTGCCCTCGACGCGCAGGATCCCGGCGTCGCGGGCCTTGGACCACGACCCGACCTCGAGCAGGTCGTCCCAGTGGATGACCTCGGCCCGGATGAACCCGCGCTCGAAGTCCGAGTGGATGACGCCGGCGCACTGCGGGGCCTTCGAGCCGGCCCGGAAGGTCCAGGCCCGGGTCTCCTTCTCACCGGTCGTGAAGTACGTCCGCAGACCGAGCATGCGATAGGCGGTGTTGAGGAACCGGGGCAGGGCCCCCTCCCCGAGTCCGAGGCCCTCGAGCATCTCCACCCGCTCGTCGGGATCGAGCAGTGCGGCCTCGGCCTCGAGTTGCACGCACATCCCGATCACCTCGCCATGTCCGCCGAACTCGGCGACGACGGGAGCGACGCGCTCGTCGATCCGGTCGAGTTCGTCCTCGGCCACGTTGACGATGGCCAGCACCGGCTTGTTGGTGAGCAGGAAGTAGGCCTTGAGCAGGGCTCGGGACTCGTCGTCGAGATCGCTGCGGTAGATCGGAGTCCCCTCGGCCAGCACGACCTGGGCCCGCTCCAGCGCAACAACCTCGTCGGCGATCGAACGATCACCCTTGGCCGCCTTGCGGCGCTTCTCCACCTGGCTCTCCACCGTCTCGAGGTCGGCCAGGGCCAGTTCGATCTCGACGATCCGCAGATGATCGAGTGGATCCGACGGACCCGGCACGTCATCGTCGACGAAGGCCCGCAGCACGAACACGATCGCATCGGACTCGCGGATGTTGGCCAGGAACTTGTTGCCCAGCCCCTCACCGGTGCTGGCGCCCTCCACCAGACCGCCGATGTCGACGAACTGCACACTGGCCGGGATCACCGACTTCGAGGCGCTCATCGCCGCCAGTCGTTCGAGGCGATCGTCGGGGACCTTGGCCACCCCGACATTGGGATCCTTGGTGGCGAAGGCGTAGGGAGCGGCCAGCGCACCACCTCCGGCGAGGGCGTTGTACAGCGATGACTTCCCCGCATTGGGCAGGCCGACGAAACCGAACTTCTCCATGGGCGCCGCAGGCTAGCGGTGGCTCGCGCCCCCGCCGTAGACTCCCGCCCCTATGTCGAAGCGAACCTCGAAGCGCCGCACCAACGCCCGCCGCAAGCCGGCCAACCACGGCACCAAGCCCAACGCCGGTCGCTGACCGCACCGGACGCGCCGTGTCCAGCCGTCCATCCAAGGACCTCATCACCGTCCCCAATCCGGAGCCGGGCCGCGACTACGAGATCGTGTGCGAGACCGACGAGTTCACCTGCCTGTGTCCGGTGACCGGTCAGCCCGACTTCGCCACGGTGCGCGTCACCTATGTGCCCGACCGTCTGCTGGTCGAGTTGAAGAGCTTCAAGATGTACCTGTGGTCGTTCCGCGACGAAGGTGCGTTCCACGAGGCGGTCACCAACTCGGTGCTGGATGATCTCGTGACCGCGTTGTCGCCGCGTCGCATGACCGTCGAGACCATCTGGAAGGTGCGCGGCGGCATCCTCACCACCGTCACCGCCACTCATCCCTGAAGGCCGCGGGACTCACAGGGCCCAAAGGGCTCACAGGGCTCACAGCGAACCGGGCATCTCCGGGGGGATCTCACTGCGTTCCACCAACGACGCCGGCGGCGCCTGCGATGGGGGCGGGGTGACGTTTCCGGCCGAGATGTTCACCAGGCGACCGATGCGATCCATGATCGCCCACGACAGACGGTCGCCACCCACGGTGGACACGTGCAGGTTGTCCTTCTGCCGCAGACCGCGCACCACTCCGTCGGCGTTGGGACGGTTGGCGGCGAAGGCCAGGTCGTCATCGGAGAAGAACGGCCAGGAATCGAAGTACTGGATCCACGGTCTCGTCTGCGCCTCGGTCCAGTAGATGTAGTTGAGTCGATCCATCCCGGGCGTCTTCGACCCCGGCCCCATGGGCAACGCGCCCACCCACATCGTCAGTCGATCGTTGGTCGGTGACTTGAGAAGGTCCATCGTCGATGCCACCCGACGGCGGTACTCGGTCAGCCACTCCTCGGAACCCCGGGTCAGGACACGGCCCCCGGGGACGTTCATGTTCTGACTGTCGTTGGCCCCGAACATGAGCACCAGCACCTGCGGGTTGGTGGGCAACACGTCCCTCACCAGATGTTCGGGCCAGTTGAAGTAATCGGGGCGGACCAGACCGGTGCCGATGCGGAAGTCGAGCGTGGGCGTGAACACCCCCGTACCCCGAGCGATGCGCTGCATCGAGGTGCCGAACGTCTGCACCACCGAGTCACCCCCGATGTAGAGCCGCAGCGGACTCGCCGGTGTGGCCGCTGGCAGTTCGGGCACCTTCCGAGCAGCCTCGGCAGCGGCATCGGCGGCCTCCTGAGCGGCCAGTTCCTCCTGTCGACGCAGCAGCTCGTCGACGTCGATGTCCGACAAGGTGTTCTTGCCCAGCGCGCTGTCCACCGAACCACGCAACGCCGTGAGCCCGAAGGTGTCCGAGACGGCAGCGACCGTGCGGGCGATGTCGTTGCGGATGCCGTCACCCTTGGCGTTGCTCTTGCGCAGGGTGGCATCGGCGTTGAGGAACATGGCCACCAGCAGGGCGCCGACCATGACCACGAGGATCAGCCCCGCGGGCATCGTTCCCGGCTCCCGGGGCCGGAGGGGACGCAGCATCCGCCGCCAGAAACCGTTGCGGTTCGACCCGGCCATCGGGCCGAGAGTACCGGGCGCACCAGCGCCCTCTCCGTCACCCGCCTAGAACTGGAAGTAGATGAAGGGCGCGACGCCCTCCGGTCCGAGGGCGTCGATGAGCACGAGACCCGCAGCCAGCGCGGCGATCTGCAGGATCGGGGCGAGAGTGGCGAACCGGACCTCGAACCGGGCCGGGATGCGCGGCGGCACGAACTGTGAGGCGATGCTGGCCAACACCGTCACGATCAGCAGCACGGTCACACCGTCAGGACTGCCGGCGCCGGAGAAGAGACGCCCGAGCATGGCGAATGCGTTGTCGATGGAGGTGGCCCGGAAGAAGACCCACGCCAGGCAGACCACGTTGAACGTCAGGAACCACTGCATGACCTTGACCACTGGTGGCGGGAGGCCGAGTTCATGACCCTGCCAACGCTCCTTCACCACCCGTTCACCCACCAGATAGGCGCCGTGGATCGAACCCCACACCACGAACGTCCAGTCGGCGCCGTGCCACAGCCCACCGATGAGCATCACCAGGAACAGGTTGCGATAGGTGAAGGCCTTGCTGCCGCGATTGCCGCCGAGCGGGATGTAGAGGTAGTCGCGCAACCAGCGCGACAGGGTCATGTGCCAGCGACGCCAGAAGTCCTGGAGGCTCAGGGCGATGTAGGGCGAATCGAAGTTCTGCGGGAAGCGCACACCCAGCAGCAGGGCGATGCCGATGGCGATGTCGGTGTAGCCGGAGAAGTCGGCGTAGATCTGGATGGCATAGGCGTAGATGGCCCACAGCACCGCCCATCGGTCGTAGGCCTGCGGGAGGGCGAAGACCGGATCCACGATCTGGATGGCCAGGAAACTCGAGATCACGACCTTCTTGAACATGCCCCGGAAGATGAGCATGAACGCCTCGGCCGACCGCACGTAGCGAGGGTTCGGGATCTCGTCGAGTTGCGGTGCGAACTCGCTGGCCCGCACGATCGGCCCGGCCACCAGATGGGCGAAGAACGACAGGTACACGGCGAAGTCGAGGAGGGACAGTGGTCTGCGCCACTGGCCGCGACCGATGTCGATGACGTAACTGATCGCCTGGAAGGTGAAGAACGAGATCCCGATGGGCAGGACCACGTTGAGGATGGGGCCGTCGACGGCGATGCCCACCGTGCGCAACTTGTCGGTGATGGTGGAGATGAAGAAGTCGGCGTACTTGAAGTAGCCGAGGATGCCGAGATTGGCCACCACCGCCGCTCGCACCAGCCACCGACTGGCCGTCGTCTTCTCACCCTCGGGAGTGAGGACCCGGAACGTGAGCAGACCGAACGCCCAGTTCATGCCGATGCTGACGAACAGCACCGACAGGTAGTTCCAACTCCACCATCCGTAGAAGACGCAGCTGGCGGCGAGGATGAACAACTTCCACGGCTGTCGATACGGACGCAGCAGCCACGAGAGGGTGAACACCACCACGAAGAAGACCGCGAAGTCGACGGTGGGGAACAACATCGATCCCGAACCTAGTCGGGCAGTATCGTCCGACCGTGCTCGACCACGTGTTCACCGATGCCATCGGCGCCCTGCGCGACACCCTCGAAGCGGCGATGCTGGAGCGTCAGGCCTTCGAGGAACGCTTCAACGTCGACATGCTGCTCGGCGACATGACATGGGAGACGAGCTACGGACTTCCGGGCGAGGGCGTGCCGCCACGGGTGCAGGCCGACCTCACCCTGCGCTGGCCGACATGGGCCCAGACCGCCTATCGATCGTGGTACATCGGCGACACGTTCGACGAGGCGCCTCGGATCGACATCGAACTCGTGCTGCGGGTGCAACGACTGGCATCGGCCCCCGATCCGTCGGCCCTGTTGGCCGTGCTGCCGACGACCAGTCCGGCGATCGGACGCGATCGGCTGGAGCGCTCGGGTCCGACCATCGAGACCGTGTTCGACGTCGGTCCCGACGATCCCGAGTACGCCATCGAGATCACCTACGAAGGTTCCTACGAGCTCGACGAGGAGATCCTCGCCGACGGCACCCGCCTCGACGGTCACCTCGGCGTCATGGGCGGCTGGATCTCGTCGATCCTGGTCAAGGTCGGGGACGTGCGCTGGGACTTCCTGTCCACCCCCGACGAGACCGACTGAGGATCAGAACTCCTCGGGGTTGGCCAACAGATCCGGGAAGACGGGATCGCGCCCCTCGGCCCGGGCGGTGAGGGACTCCAGCATGTCGGCCGGCTGGAACATCCCCGTCTGCCACGTGGCGATGCGATCGAGGCCGTCGGCCACGCTGTGATCGCGCGAGTACAGCAACATCTCCTTGCTGCCCCAGATCGCCAGCGGACTCTTGGATGCGATCTCGTGGGCCAGCGCCGTGACCTCGCGCACCATCTCGTCATGGGTGTCGTACACGCGGTTGACGAGTCCGACTTCCTTGGCCTCGGCCGCACCCATGCGCCGTCCCGTGTAGGCCAGTTCGCGGGCCACGCCGTCGGGGATGAGCTTGGGCAGGCGCTGCAGGGTGCCCACATCGGCGGTCATCCCGATGTTGATCTCCTGGATCACGAAGAAGGCATCGGCGGTGGCGTAGCGCATGTCGGCGGCACACACCATGTCGACCCCACCACCGATGCATCCACCCTGGATGGCGGCCAACACCGGCATACGGGCGCGTTCGAAGGCGGTGAACGACTCCTGCAGCATCAGCGCGCTCTGACGGATGCGGGCCCGGAGCCGTCCGATCTCACCACCGCCCGAGGCGGTGATCGACGAATCGCCGTCGGAGAACACGGCGAGGTCCATCCCCGCACAGAAATGACGTCCGGTGGACGACAGCACGATGGCGCGCACATCGCCGGCGGCATCGAGTTCACGCACGATCCGCGGCAATTCGTTCCAGAACTCGCGCACCATGGTGTTGAGTTCGTCGGGACGCGACAGGCGCACGTGGGCGACGGCGCCGTCACGCTCGACCTCGAAGCAGCGCCATGTCATCGGGATTCCTCCACCAGTTCCCTCAGGTCCACCCGGGGTCGTGCACCCACATGGGAGATGGCCTCGGCGGCGACGATCGAGGCCCTCCGCCCGCACTCGGCGAGGGGCAGGTCGGCCACCCAGCCGGAGAGGAAGCCGGCGGCATAGAGATCACCGGCTCCGGTGGTGTCGACCGGGCGGGCGAAGGCGGCGGGGACGTCGTGACGATCACCGTCGGCGGTGAGGATCACCGAGCCGGCCTCGCTGCGCGTGAGACAGGCGATGGCACAGTGCCCGGCCACGAGGCGAGCCGCCTCCTCGAAGTCATCGACCTGGTAGAGCGAGCAGATCTCGTCGGCGTTGGCGAACAACACATCGACGTGGTGCTCGATGAGCTCCAGGAACTCGTCGCGGTGACGATCCACACAGAATCCGTCGGACAGAGTGAAGGCTACGGGCGTGTCCGACTCGGCGGCCGTGCGCATCACGGCTCGCAGCGAGTCCTTGGCCACGGGCTCGTCCCACAGATACCCCTCGATGTAGACGATGCGCGCCGTGGCCACCAGACCCAGATCGACATCGGTGGCGCCGAGACGTCCGGCGACGCCCAACGAGGTGTTCATGGTGCGTTGCGCATCAGGGGTGATGCACACCAGACACCGTGCGGTACCCGCAGCAGCCTCGGCGCCGGACGCAGCCGCTCCCGCGAACGACACGCCGATGGCGCGGATGTCGTGAGCGAACACCTCACCGAGTTCGTCGTCGGCCACCTTGCCGATGAAGGCCACCGACCGACCGAGTGACGCCAGGCCAGCGGCCGTGTTGGCCGCCGAACCACCGGACATCTCCACCGCCGGGGGCATCGAGGCGTAGATGGCCCGGGCCCGTTCGGGATCGACGAGTTGCATCGACCCCTTGACCATGCCGTGGGAGTCGAGGAACTCGTCATCGATCTGGGCCAGGACGTCGACGATGGCATTGCCGACACACACCACATCGAGGGGACGGTCGGCGGGCGGTCGGGGCGTGCTCATCGTCGCGACCCTACGCTGGCCCGGTGACCGATACCGAGTCCCCCGTCGACGATTCGTCCCGCCATCGCCTCCCCGACGATGTCCGGCCGCTGCGCTACGAGCTCGTGATCGAGCCCGACCTCGAGGCGGGGACCTTCTCGGGCACAGTGGAGGTCCTCCTCGACTGTGTGCGGCCCGCCGACGAGCTCGTCTGCAACGCCCTCGGACTCGACATCCTCTCGGCCGAGGTCCACGACGGCACCGGACCGGTCGGCCTCGACGATGTGGCACTCGACGCCGAGGCCGAGAGGGCGTCGTTCCGCCTCACCCGGCCGATGGCGGTCGGGCCCGTCACGGCCCGCATCGGCTTCGCCGGCGTGCTCGATGATCGACTGCGGGGCTTCTACCACTCGACCTTCGTCGATGGAAACGGCAACGAGCGATCACTGGCCACGACCCAGTTCGAGGCCACCGACGCCCGTCGGGCCTTCCCCTGCTGGGACGAGCCCGCTCTGAAGGCCACGTTCGCGGTGTCGTTGGTGATCGACGCCGCTGATCTCGCCGTGTCGAACGCCGCCGAGGTGTCGCGTACGCCCGTCGACGGTCACCCGCACAAACACATCGTCCGGTTCGCCGAGACGATGCCGATGTCCACCTACCTGGTGGCGTTCGTCGTCGGTCCGCTGGAGGCGACGCCACCGGTCGACGTGGACGGCATCGAGGTGCGTGTGGTGCACGTCCCCGGAAAGGGTCGACTCACCGACCACGCGCTGGAGACGGCCGAGTTCTGCCTGCGGTACTTCGCCGACTACTACGGCATCGCCTATCCGGGCGACAAGCTCGACCTCGTGGCCGTTCCCGACTTCGCCTTCGGGGCGATGGAGAACCTCGGGTGCGTCATCTTCCGCGAAGTACTGCTCCTGGTCGATCCGGCCACCACCACTCAGGCCGAGTTGCAGAACGTCACCGACGTCATCGCCCACGAACTGGCGCACATGTGGTTCGGCGATCTCGTGACCATGAAGTGGTGGAACGGCATCTGGCTCAACGAGGCGTTCGCCACCTTCATGGAGATGATGGCCACCGACGCCTTCCGTCCCGAATGGGACCGCTGGACGTCGTTCGGACTGGCCCGCACCGCAGCGTTCGACACCGATGCGCTCGGGAGTTCACGCCCGATCGAGTACCCGGTGGTCTCCCCCGCCGACGCCGAGGGGATGTTCGACATCCTCACCTACGAGAAGGGCGCGGCGGTCGTCCGCATGCTCGAGCAGTACCTCGGTCCCGAGGAGTTCCGGGCCGGCATCCGCCACTACCTCTCGACGCACGAGTACGGCTGCACCGAGACCACCGACCTGTGGGATGCCATCGAGTCGGCCACGGGTCAACCCGTGCGCCGGATCATGGACTCATGGATCTTCCAAGCGGGATTCCCCGCCCTCTCCGTCGACCTCGTCGACGACGGTGGCACGCTGCGCGTGGGCCAGCACCGATTCGGCTACGCCGGCGCATCCGACTCCGACGGTCCGACGCCGGCCGAGGACGCCACCACTGCGTGGTCGATTCCCGTCATCGTCACCCAGCGCAGCACCACCGACGGCGTGATCGGTCTGGAGAAGGTCCTCCTCGAGCAGCGCTCGATGGACATCACCCTCATCGAACCGACCGAATGGCTCATGGGCAACACCGAGGGCGTGGGGTTCTACCGGGTCCGCTACGCCCCGGATCTGCGTCGAGCCCTCGTCACCCACGCCCAACGGGACCTGTCGCCCATCGAGCGCTACGGCCTCGTCGACGACGACTGGGCGTGGGTGTTGGCCGGAGTGCACGAGGCCCACGACTTCCTCACCCTCCTCGAGGCCTTCGTCGACGAGACCGACCTGTCGGTGTGGCAACGCATCGTCGCCGGACTCGGCGAGCTCGACCGCCTCGTCGATGGCGAGGCCCGTCATGCCTTGCGCGAACGGGCCCGGGCACTGCTCACCCCGGCCTACGAGCGACTCGGACACGAACCCGTGGACGGGGAACCCGATCGGCGCTCGGCCCTGCGCGGTGTGCTCCTCCAGGCACTCGGCGTGCTCGGCGACAGCACCGATCTCCTGGCCCGGTCTCGCGCCCTGCTGCTGATCGACGACCTGCATCCCGATCCGGCACTGGTGGCGGCAGCCGCAGTGGTGGTCGCCACCTGCGGGACCATGGCCGATTTCGCCGACTTCGTCGAGCGCATGCGCGTCGCCACCACCCCGCAGGAGTCGATCCGGTGGCTGTCTGCGCTCGCCGACTTCCGCGACCCGGCGGCGATGACTCGCCTGCTCGACATGTCGCTCACCGATGAGGTGCGCGCGCAGGACGCACCGTTGCTGTTGCGCAGGGCACTGGCCAACCGTGATCTCGGACCGATGGTGTGGTCGTTCGTGGCCGGGAACTGGGAGACGATCAACCGTCGACTGCCGTCGAACTCCATCGCCCGACTGCTGGGCGGCGTGCGCACCCTCGGTGATCCGATGACCGCCGCGGCGGTGCGAGCGTTCTTCGTCGACCACGACGTCCCGCAGGGAGAGAAGATCCTCGCTCAGCATCTCGAGCACCTGCAGGTGACCGTGGCGCTTCACGAGCGCGAGGGCCGACGGTTCGCCCATCACCTCACGCGCCGGCACTGATCGGCGCGCCGGACGGCGATCAGCCGACGCCCACCTCGCGTCGTTCGGCATGGGCGACGTCGCGCTCGGCATCGGTCATCCCGTGGAACCGTCGCTCCCACCGTCCGGTGAATCGCTGTGCACCCCAGGCCAGGGCGACCACGAGCACGACGACGCCGAGACCGCGCAGGTGCTGGTACCCGCCGCCGAGTCCCTCCATCGACACCACCGATGTCGGCCACACGAACCAACTCACGGCGATGCACACCACGAGATAGGACGGTCGGTGGCGACCCAGCCCACAGGCGGCGAGGAGAGCGAAGCCGGCCGGCAGGTACCAGGGCCAGATGACGGGTCCGAGCAGGACATAGGCGACCAGCACCACGCCGGTGGCCTTGATGTACCCGACGCGCGGACTGCGCAGCAGCATGACGAGGGCGACGACCGCGGTGGCTGCCAGTCCCAGTGCGCGCACCCCCGAGGAGAGGATCTGGCCGTCGACCGAGAACCCGATGCCGTTGAGGATCTCGGCGATGGAGAACCCGAGCTTGGTCGTGGGCGAATAGGTGTCGTTGACCTTCCCCGTGCTGCGCAGGGCCGCGAGCCAACTCGGTCCCTGACCGATCGCCACCATCGCCACTGCGATGGCGACGACCGTCACCCCCAGGAGCGCAGCGACGGTGCGCAGTCGCTCACGCCAGGGCACCTCGCCATCACGCCAGCACCACCCGAGGTAGACGAGTGCCACCACCGCCGGGAGCTTCACCGCGGTGGCCGCGATCAACAACGCGACACCGGTGCGGCGCAGACCGCGCTGCGCGAGGGCCAGTCCGAGAGCCACGAGGCCGAACATGATGGCGTCGTTGTGCGCGCCGCCGATGACATGGATGATCACGACGGGGTTACCGATGCCGATGGCGACGGCCACCGCCGGCGACAGACCGTGACGTCGGGCGATGAGTCCGACACCCACACCGGCGGCGGCGACCCCGAGGAGGACGAAGACCCGATAGATGTCGATGGCCGCGGCCGGGTCGTGTCCACCGAGTTGGACGGCCGAGCGGGCCAGGAACACGGCCACCGGCCCGTAGGGCGCCGGGGCCGCCCGCCAGTAGGGGTCGGCTCCGGTGGTGAAGTCGTTGCGTCCGAGTTCGACGGGACCGGTCTGACCGGGATCGAGTCCGCGACTGGCCATCTCGCCCTGCGCCACGTAGCTGTAGACGTCGTTGGACAACAGCGGTGGACCGAGCGAGACGGGGATCGCCCATGCGGCGATGATGACCGCCACCACGGCAACGGCGTGGCGCGGATCGCGCACCCGGCTGGCCAGATGGACGAGCCCCAACCATCCGGCCGCCACCAGCACCAGTCCGATGAGGAACACCGTGGTCGACTGCGTGGCCGTCCCCGGGTGGGGGATACCGGGAAGGGTCAGTCGCCAGGCCGGGACCGCCAGTCGCCACACCGGCGCCGAGGCGGCGATGATGGCAGCCCCGAGCAGCCCGGAGACGACGGTGAGGGTCGTGCGCAGCCAGGGCGGTGTGCGTGTGTGGGGTGGTTGCCAGTGCGAGGCGTCGCGTTGCTGTCGCAACTCCTCGTCGGAGGGTCCGCGCAGGAACTCGCGCAGGCGCTCACCGGCGACACGCAACTCCGGGGACGATGCGACCAGTTCGCGGACGCGCTCGATCGCAGTGGGCACTGCGCAAGGCTAGCGAAGCCCACCCGGCCGTTCGGTGGCACCGCCGGTGTCGGCGCGCCACTCGTCGATCACGGCCACCGATGGCATCCCCCATCCGGGGGAGTACGCGACCACGTCGGCGAGGGTGCGGGATCGCCAGCCGTCCTCGAGGATCTCGACGGCTTCGGCGCTCACCAGCGACGGATGTTCGACACCCATGGCATGGGCCAGTCGCACGAGTTCGAAGCGAACCGCCGACAGGTAGTTGGCGCACCGCAGTGACTTGAGCCCCACGTCGAGGCCGCGCTCGAGACGGGGGTTCTGCGTGGCCACACCGGTCGGACACCGATCGGTGTGACAGCGCTGCGCCTGGATGCACCCGATGGAGAACAGTGCGGTGCGGCCCACATTCAGCATGTCGCAGCCCAGCGCCAGTGCCGTGAGGCCCCTCTCGGGCAGACCGAGCTTCCCGGAGCCGATGAACGTCACCTGGTCGGTCATGTCGCGCTCGGCGAAGGTTCGGTAGACGCGGGCGAAACCCCACCGGAAGGGCAGGGCCACATGATCGGCGAAGGCCAATGGCGCGGCGCCGGTTCCGCCCTCACCCCCGTCGACGGTGACGAAGTCGGGCCCGGTCCCGGTGGCCACCATGCGATCGACGAGCTCGACCCAGAACTGCTCGTCCCCCACCGCCGACTTGATCCCCACCGGGAGACCGGTGGTGGCGGCAATCGTCTCCACGAACTCGAGCATGCTGTCCACGTCGCCGAAGGCACTGTGACGGGCCGGACTGTGACAGTCGATGCCCACCGGCACCCCGCGAGCCGCAGCGATGGCCGGGGTCACCTTCCGGGCCGGGAGCAGTCCGCCGAGACCGGGCTTCGCTCCTTGGCTCAACTTGATCTCGATGGCCCGCACCGGCGCGCCGGCCGCCGCATCGACGAGACGGGCCAGATCGAACCGCCCCTGCTCATCGCGACACCCGAAGTAGCCCGTACCGATCTGCCACACGAGATCACCACCCTGGCGATGGTGCACCGAGATGCCCCCTTCGCCGGTGGCCTGCAGGGCGCCGGCGATCGCACAGCCCTTGTTCAGCGCTTCCACCGCCGCGCCACTCAGCGAACCGAAACTCATGCCCGACACGTTGACGATCGACGACGGGCGGAACGCGCCGGCACGACGGCGAGGACCGCCGAGCACCTTGAGCGATTCGAGGGGCAACGCCGGGTCCGGATTCTCGGGCGGCGGTGTGGCCGGGGCGAACGGGAAGGTGACCTGCTTGAAGATGAAGTAGTCGTCGACCCGGTCGAGATCGTTGTCGGTGCCGAAACCGAAGTACGGGTTCTCCAACTTCGAATTGGCGTACACCCACCGTCGATCGTCCCGACTGAACGGACGCTCGGAGTCGTTGTCGGTGACGATGTACTGACGCAGTTCAGGTCCGACCGCCTCCAGGATGAAACGGAGGTGTCCGATCACGGGGAAGTTGCGGAGGATGGCGTGTTTGCGCTGCAACAGATCGTGGACGGCGACGGCCACGAGGAGCACCAGAACCGCACCGAGGACGAGCAACCAGACCACGACCGCAGGCTACGGCGGGGCACCGAGGATGCGCTCGACGGCACTGCGCCGGAGCGTGGCTCAGACGAGGGCCAGCAGCAGACCGAACTGGGCCACGTGGTAGGTGACCATGACCACCACCCGTCCCTGCCGGATGTCCGACACGAACCGTGTCCATCCGAGCACCGAATCGCTGGCCACGAAGGCGACCCCTCCGATGAACGCCGCCGGGCGTCCGGTACCGATGGCGACGGCGGCCATCACCGACAGGACCACCACGTACAGGGTGACCGGTGCTGCGAGGGCGGGATCGGCGGCCCGCGCTCCGGCCACGATCTTGCGGGCGAGCATGAGACCGACGACGGCGGCGAGCAGGAGACCGAACACCACCGCCCCGAACTCCAGCCCGAGCGCCACCATCGCCGCCACGTAGAAGAGGTGCGCACCGAGGAAGGCCATCAACCCGGCCACGAAGGCGTCGGTCGGCAGCATGAGACACACGTCGCCGATCAGCGAGAGCAGCAGCCCACACACCAGCAACGTCCGGGCCAGATCCGATGACGGATCGAGCTGGAAGGCGGCCACCACCAGCCCGACCATGACCAACGGCTTGCACACGTACTCCACCACCCGCTGACCGGCGGAGACGGCGATCCAGTCGATCACGGCACACACCGCCGTCAATGACAGGACGACGAGGGCCACCGCGGTCACGGAGCGTCCAGACGGGGAAGGACGAGGGCCAGCGAGTCGGGGCACACGTCGTGGGTGGCGACCCACTCGCGCAACGACGACATGGGCAGCCACTCCAGTTCGACGATCTCCTCGTCGGCCAGACGGAACGGCCCCTCCGAACGCGCCCGGTAGATGCGGGCCAGTTCCCGCACCGAGTCGTCGACGTACTCGCCCTCACCGAGGTACTCGAGATCGGCGGTGACGCCGAGTTCCTCGACCAGTTCCCGAGCGGCGGCCAGTTCCCACGCCTCGCCCGAGGCGACCACACCGCCCACGGCGATGTCCCACGCTCCGGGCCACACATCCTTCCAGTCGGCCCGGCGGTGCACGAGGACCTCGTCGGCACCGTTGCGCACGACGATGAACACCGAACGATGACGCAGGTTCTCCGATCGCATCTGCCGCCGGGGAACGGTGGCCATCACCTCTCCGTACTCGTCGAGCACGTCGATGAGTTCATCGGACGCGTCGGCACTCACGGGGTCGCCATGCGTTCGAGGGCGGCGGGGAAGGTGATGCCCTCCTCCATGGCCATGCGCATCTGGACGACATGTCGCGGTCGGTTCATGCCGAGTACGCCGGTCAACCGATCACCTGATCCGTAGAGCGCGACGAAGCGGAACTCCTCGGTGCTGCCCTCGACCACGACGCACTCGTCGGAGGGCTGCGGCCGCCCGGCCAGTTGGATCTTGCGGTCGTACTGATCACTCCAGAACCACGGCACCGGATCGAAGACCGGCGCCGACTCGCGGCGCTGTTCGGCCAACAGTGTGCGAGCGGCTGCCTCACCCCCGGCGATCGCCGTCTCCCAGTGCTCGATGCGCAACATGCGATCGAAGCGTGCGCTCGGGTACCGGGCCAGATCGCCGGCGGCCACGATCCCGGGGGCAGCGCGGAGGGACGCGTCGCACACCACACCGTCGTCGATGGTCAGACCCGACTCGGTGAGCCAATCGACATTGAGTTGCACGCCGATGCCGACCACCACCACGTCGGCCACCACCGTGCTGCCATCGGTGAGGGTCACACCGGTGACGCGCGACTCTCCCCCGACCTCGATCGTGTCGAGATGATCGACCCCCACGCCCAGTCGCAGATCGACGCCGTTGGCGACGTGCACCGCAGCGCACACACGTCCCATCTCGGCACCGAGGATCCGCTCCAGTGGGACCGACAGCGCCTCGACCAGCGTGACCTCGAGACCGCGTCGCCGACAGGTCGACGCCACCTCGGCGCCGATGAAGCCGGCACCGATGACGACCACTCGTGACGGTGTGGCTTCGAGTTCGGCGCGCAGGGCCAGGGAGTCGTGGAGGGTGCGCACGACGTGGACACCGGCGATCCCCGCCGTGTCGGGCAGACGTCGGGCGGCGGCTCCGGTGGCGATCACCAACTGGTCGAAGGCCACCGTGGCGGCACCATCCGCCCCGTCCGCACCGGCGAAGGCGACGGTGCGGGCCGACGCATCGAGCTCGGTGGCCCGCAGTCCGAGGCGCAGGTCGAGATCGAGGTCCTCGGTGGCCGCCGGCAGGACGATGCGATCCCGCTCCCATTCGCCGGCCAGGACCTGCTTCGACAGTGGTGGCTTGTCGTAGGGCGCGTCAACGTCGGCATCGGCCACGATGATCGGCCCCTCATGGCCTCCGAGTCGCAGGGTGCGGGCGGCGTGCAGCCCGGCGAGGGACGCGCCGACGACGAGTGCCGTTCCCATCGTCGACGACCGGCTCAGTCCTCGACGAGGGAGATGGCCTGCTTGGGGCAGCGCTGGATCGATTCCTCGACCTTGGCCCGCATCGACTCGGGCGGGTTCTCGTCGAGGACGTAGAGGAAGTCGTCGTCGCGGACCTCGAAGATCTCGGGGGCGATGCCCATGCAGACGGCGTTGCTCTCACACAGATCGAAGTCGACCACGATGCGCATCACTGACCCCCAGCGGTTCGTCCGTCTCCGGACGCAGGTTCGAACAGGTCCGCTCAGTCTGCCCCATGTCGGAGGGGGCCGCGCCCTCACCCACCGTCCGGTGCGACGGGCCGGCCGCCGACGTGACAGATTGTGCCCATGACGACCATCGCTCCCCTGGCCGGGGTCCGCATCATCGAGGCATCGATGCTCGGACCTGCGGCGATCACCACCAACCTCGCCGAGATGGGCGCCGACGTGATCAAGATCGAGGCACCGGGCGGTGACTACGGCCGCCAGATGACGTGGCCGATCGTCGAGGGCACCTCACTGCTGTTCCTGCACGCCAACCGGGGCAAACGCAGCATCGTGCTCGACATCCGCACCCCCGAGGGTCAGCAGACGTTCAAGGACCTGGTGGCCGATGCCGATGTGGTGGTGGAGGCCATGCGGCCGGGAGCGCTGGCCCGTCGTGGACTCGGCTTCGAGGATCTCAAGCAGATCAACCCGAAGATCGTGTTCATGACTATCAGCGGGTACGGCATGACCGGTCCGTACCAGAACCTGCCGAGCCACGGCATCGCCTATGACACGTGGGCCGGCATCATCGAGCCCGCCTACGACGACGATGGTTACTGCTACATCCCGCCCCACATCTCCATCGGCATCAACGCCGGGCCGGTGTTCGGTGCACTGGGGATCCTGGCCGGCATCATCCATGCCCGAGCCACCGGCGAGGGCGTGTTCATGGAAGTGGCCCAGTCCGACGCGGCCGCCGCCTTCGACTGGTACCGGTCCGAGTCGTTCAAGGCCTACGAGCGCCCCCAGTCGGAAGTGACCGGCAACGCGGCCGACAACTTCGAGCGGCGCGCCCCCGGCACGGCCGGCATGCGTGAGGGCGTGCGCTACCAGATGTACGCCACGTCCGACGGACACATCCTGTTCATGGCATCCGAGCAGGAGTTCTGGAAGAACTTCTGCGAGGGCGTCGGACGCATGGACCTGTTCGAGAAGTACCCGGGTTCGAAGTACGCCGATCATGCCCGCAACAACCGCGAACTCCTGGCGGAGTTGACGACCATCTTCAAGTCCCGAACCTCCGACGAGTGGATGGCGTTCGGTGGCGAGTGGAACACGCCATTAGCGCCGGTCAACACGGCGGCGAACCTCCAGGATGATCCGCAGTTCAAGGACCGCATGGGCTGGATCCCGGCATCGCAACTCGGGGCCGACATGCTCCCCAATCCGGTGAAGATCGTGGGTGGTGAGTTGCCGATCCCCCGTAAGGCGCCGACGCCGGGTCAGCACAGCGACGAGATCCTGCGCGAGGTCCTCGGCTACGACGACGCCCGCATCGCGGCGTTGCGCGACAAGGGCGCGGTCGCCTGAACCAACCGGTCGCCGACGCGTCGACGCCGCGCGTCGGTGCGACCCGCATCGCGCTGCGGGTCGGCTTCCTCGCCGTCACCGCCTTCGCGCTCTACGGCCTGGCACCGCGACTGCTGGACATGTGGGACGAGGTCCCGCGACTGCGGGAGATCTCGATCGCCTGGTTCGCGGCCATGGTGCTGGCCGAGGCGGCGTCCTACGCCTGCGCGTGGGAGCTCACACGGGTGGCTCTCCCGAAGGTCTCGCTGTTCGTCGCCGCCACTGCGCAATTGACCTCCAACGCCATCGCCAAGGTCGTCCCGGGCGGGGCGGCCATCGGTGCCGGTGTGGGCTACCGGATGCTCTCGGTGTCCGGGATCGACCGGGGCGCAGCGGGGGCGGCCCTCGCCGCCACGTCGATCATCTCCAACGGTGTGCTGCTGTGCCTTCCGCTGGTGGCGCTGACGCTCTCCATCGTGGGGGCGCCGATCCCGGCGGGCATGAGCCACGTGGCATGGGGCGGGGCGTTGCTGTTCGTGCTGCTGTTCGCCGCCTCGTTCTCGCTGGTGCGGTTCGACCGACCGATCCGGCTGCTGGGCGCGGCCATCGAACGGGTCGGCGGGTGGGTGCAACGGCGACGGCACCACGTCGGAGGCCCCACGGCAGCCGGGATCATCCGTCAACGCGACGAGATGGTGGCCAGCCTCGGCGCCCGGTGGCGCACGGCACTGCTGGTGGCCGTGGGGAACTGGTTGTTCGACTACTTCGCCCTGGTGGCCGCCCTGGAGGCCACGGGCTCGCGCCCGCGCCTCAGTCTGGTGCTGTTGGCCTATGCCGTGGCCGCCGTGCTGTCGATGATCCCCATCACTCCCGGTGGGGTGGGTTTCGTGGAAGCGGGGCTGGTGGCCATGCTCACCCTGGCCGGGATCCCGGGGGACGAGGCCCTGCTGGCCACCCTCGTCTACCGGATCGTGTCCTACTGGTTGCCCCTGCCCGCCGGATTGGTGGCCCATCTGGCCTTCCGTCATCGGTACGGATCGCGTGAGGCCGAGGGCTCCGTCCCGTCGACCTGACTCGAACTGCTCACACTCGAGCCGGATGTGCCGACAGGTACCGAGAGGGCACGACGTGCCCCGAAAGGGAGCCACCATGACCCTGCTGGAGACCACTCCGTCCGACGGTGAAGGGATCGTCCGGGCCCGAGCCGCCTTCCTGCGCGAGGTGGCCATCGGCGTGGACCCGGTACTGGCCACCTCGATGCGACGGCGCGCCGCCGAACTCGAACTCACCGCCTGGGTGCTGGCCGTGCGGGACGAGGGCCGGACCACGGTGCCGTAGATTCGCTCCCGACCCGAGGAGCGACATGGCCTACCCCACCGACATCCCCATCATCGAGACCTTCGTCGGCATGCCGAGCCGGAACCGCAAGGAGATGTACAAGTTCCTCGCGCCGCACCTGCGCGACCAAGAGTCCAAGGACTTCCGCTTCCCCGCCCAGTACATGTTCAAGGACGTCCCGCCCGACACCGACGAGGGTGTCGACCCCGTGGCCCTGCTGGTCGACAACCTCGATCGCTTCAACATCGAGACCGCCATGCTCGGGTACAACCCCGACAACCCCGACTGTCTGCGTGCACTGGCGGACCATCCGCAGCGGTTCATCACCTGTCTGGAGTTCGACCCCACCGACGTGATGCCGGCGATCGAACGGATCCGTCGGGTGCACGCCGAAGTCGGTCTCAAGGCGATCAGCACGTTCCCGGCCGGGTACCGCACCCCCATCGACGATCCGAAGATGTATCCGTTCTACGCGCTGGCCTGCGAACTCGACCTCCCGCTGTTCTGCTGCGTGGGCATCCCAGGGCCACGCGTCCCGTTCGCTCCCCAACACGTCGAACTGGTCGATCAGGTGATGTACGACTTCCCCGATCTCACCTTCGTGATGCGTCACGGTGCCGAGCCGTGGACGGAACTGGCCATGAAGCTCATGTTGAAGTGGCCGAACCTCTACTACTCCACATCGGCCTTCGCTCCGAAGCACTACCCGAAGGCGATCATCGACTACGCCAACTCCCGCGGCGCCGACAAGGTGATGTACGCCGGGTACTTCCCCGCCGGACTCTCCTACGACCGCATCTTCACCGACATGGCCGAGGTGCCGTTCAAGCCCGAGGTGTGGCCGAAGTTCCTGCGCGAGAACGCCAAGCGGGTCCTCAAGCTCGACTGAAGGTCGGCCTCTCGCCTTGAGGATGTCCTTCCACGGAAGGTCCTTGTCGGGCTGGATGTCGCGGGGCAACCCCAACGCCCGCTCGGCGATCATGTTGCGGTGCACCTCGGTGGTGCCGCCACCGATGCGAGAACCGAACTGACCCATGTGGTTGGTCTGCCAGAAGCCCTTCTGCGGCGCGTCGACCTTGTCGAGCATCCCGTCGGCTCCCTCGATCTCCAGCGCCAGGTCGTAGCGGCGCTCGGCGGCGGCGACCATGTAGTTCTTCATCACTGACGGATCGGGCGGATTGCCCCGACCGTTGAGGATGAACGACTGCATCCGCAGGCCGAGAAGTTGCAGCATGCGTTCGCGGGCGTAGGCGTCGGCCAGGCCCTGTCGGATCACGGGATCGGCGGTGCGATCGAAGCGGCGGGCGAGGTCGAGCACACCACGGAACCCGTTCGAGCCCCCGGCACCCGAGCCGATCATTCCCGCCTCGCTGCTCAGCACCGTGCGCGTGACGGCCCACCCCTCGTTCACGCCACCGACGACGTTCTCCACCGGGATGACAACGTCGTTGAAGAACACCTCGTTGAAGTGCGCCTGACCCGTGGCCTGCACCAGCGGACGGACCTCCACGCCGGGGGTGTGCATGTCAAGCAGGAAGAACGTCACGCCCTTGTGCTTCGGCGCATCGGGATCGGTACGGGCCACGAGGATGCCCCAGTCAGCGAACTGGGCCTGCGTGTTCCACACCTTCTGACCGTTCACGATGAACGCATCGCCGTCACGCACGGCGCGGGTCGACAGCGCAGCGAGGTCCGAACCCGCTCCGGGCTCGGAGAACAACTGACACCAGTTGACGCTTCCGTCGAGCAGGCCCGGGAGGAACCGTGCCTGCTGTTCGGGTGTGCCGTGACGCATGATCGGCGGTCCGACCAGCGACTGCACCGCACCGATGAAGCCGTTGGTGACGTCGTAGCGCGACGCCTCCTGGCCGAAGATCACGGCCACCGCCGCCGAGTCACCGCGGCCACCGAACTCCTTGGGCCAGGTGATGCCGGCCCACCCATTGTCGAACAACACCTTCTGCCAGGCCCGGCACCGTTCCATGTAGGCGCGGGCGGCCTCCTCGGTGTCGTCGGCCGGGCCCCGGGACCAGTCGGCCTCGGTGCCCGTCTTCAGCGTGGCGTTGGCGTCGAGGAAGCTGCGGATCTCGGTGCGCAGCGTCGACTCTTCGGGAGATTCATCGAAGTTCACGCTCGCCGACCCTAGTGGCGCCCCGGCCGATCCCCGCACGGCCGACTGCCTAGGCTCCCGCAGATGTCACCGCCGGACGAACGCGCCCGAGGCCCCCGACGCCTCCTCGGCCGGCGCCGACCGCTCGGACCCATCGGGCGCGTCGGGCTCGGTGGTGTCGGGCTCGTCATCTCGATCGTCGTAGCTGCGTGCGGGGGCGGCGGTTCCTCGTCGAACACCACCGCCCCGCCCACGACGGTGCCCGATGACGTGGTGGTGGCCACCGACCCGAACGTGCCGATCGTGGTGGAGGTCGGCCACCGGTTCGCCGTCGTCCTCCCCGCCGATCCGGGCGAGGGCTGGCGGTGGACGGTGCAACCGTTCGACACGTCCCGACTCGTGGCATTGGGTTCGCAGTTCAGTGACGACGAGGTCCAACGGGCCGGTGCGGCCACGGTGACGACGACCACCACACCGCCTGCGCCATCTGTGCCGACCACGCTCACCCCGGGCCGGGGCTCGACCACCACCTCGGCACCGCCGGCCGAACCCCCGGGGCCACCGCCCGTGCCTCCGCTCGTGCAGGTGGTGTCGTTCGCCGGGCGCGCCGCGGGGACCACCACCGTGGCCTTCAGTGCATCGCAGATCGTGGCCACCTCACCGGCTCCGCCCGTCGTCGTGCGCTGGACCGTCGAGATCGTCCCCGCCGTCGTCGGTCCCCGCTGAGCCCTCGGTCGACGCTGCGCCCTCGGCGGCGCGGATCCGTCGCTCGTGCTCGAGGGCCTCGGCATCGGCGGCGAGGACGAATCCCGGAGCCACGCCGTCATCGAAGTCGAGGGGGCGCATGATCAGATCGATCGCCGTCCATAGCGTGCGCGACACCGGGAAGAAGGCCAACGGGGTGAGCACCGCAGCCAGCGCGGTGATGGCGGCGATCGTCGGGACGGGCGGGTCGGGCCACGTGACGCCGACCCCGATGGTGAGCGCCCCGAGCACCGCGGCCTGGACGACGCACACGTTGAGGAACCACGACCCCAACCAGTGACCCGGGATGCGGGCGAAGACCAGCCCGCAACCGGGACAGGCCGGCACCATCCGCACCCAGGCTCGGAACAGCCGCCCGCCTCCGCACACCGGGCAGCGGCGACGGAGTCCCCGACGCACGAGGACGCCGGCGTGATCGCTCATTCCTCCATGATGCTGCGAATTCCGTCGACCGGCGACCGGTACCCTCCCCGGGGTGGACGATGAGGACCGCATCGCCGAACTCTCCACCCTGTTCACGTTCCTCGCCGACCGTGATTTCCGCGACTATTCGCCGGCGTACGAGCGAGTGGCCCGACTCATGGCGGCCTCACCGGAACGCCTGCGATTCGTCGACGAGGCGGCCGCGCCGAACTCTCGTCGGGGCCGTGTGCCGGTGCTGTTCCATGCGTCGGTCCACGACCTCACGTTGCGGCACCCCGACACGCCACTGGCGGCGATCTTCGACGGCGCCGACGCGTCCGACGAGGAACTGGCCGACGCCATCGACGAGATCGTGACGAACCACCGCGAGGAACTCGTGGCCACCATGCGCACCCGTTCGGTGCAGACCAATGAGGTCGGTCGCAGCGCAGCGATCGCGCTGGCGCTGGCCGCCATGGGGCCGATCGACCGGGCGATCTCGATCGTCGAGATCGGTCCGAGCGCCGGCCTCAACCTCTTCCTCGATCGTTGGCGCATCGACTACCGACGTGACGACACCGAGGTGGCGACGATCGGTCCCGCCGATTCGCCGGTGCACCTGCAGTGCGAACTGCGCGGTCCACTGGTGCCCACCCGCTTCACGCTCCCGACGATCTCCGGACGCACGGGTGTCGATCCCTCACCGATCGATGCGTCGGATCCCGAGGAGTCACGGTGGTTGCGGGCCTGCGTGTGGCCCGGCGTGCCCGAACGGCCGCAACGACTGGCCGCCGCGCTCGACGTCGTCGGCGCCGACCCACCCGTGTTGGTGCGGGGCGACGCCGTCACCGATCTGGCACCGTTGGTGCTGGCCACCGATCCGGACACGCTGCCGGTCGTGCTGGCCACCTGGGCGCTCGCCTACATCTCCGCCGAGGGTCGCTCGGCAGTGTTCGACGCCCTCGAAACGATCGGTGCCGGGCGCGACATGGCGTTCGTGTCCCTCGAGGAGCCGCGCCTCACCCCGTGGCTGGACGCGCCCGATGCACGCGAGGCGATCCACCACGAGGCCGGCGACGGCACGCCGACGATGTTGGGTCTGCGCGTGTGGCGCAATGGGATCGGACGATCGACGTCCCTGGCCATGACGCATCCCCACGGCCGGTGGGTGCGCTGGCTCGAATCGGGAACGGACTGAGGAGGACACGATGAGCGGGTGGGTGCTGAAGCGTGTGGCGGCCCGGGTGGTGGTGCTCGATCGCGACGGTCACGTCCTGCTGCTGGAGGCTCGCGATCCGGCCGATGCCTCGAAGGGCACGTGGTGGGAGATCCCCGGTGGCGGGATCGATCACGGCGAGTCCACCGCCGATGCGGCGCGCCGCGAGTTGTGGGAGGAGACGGGGATCGTCTCGGCCGAGATCGGTCCGTGCGTGTGGACCCAACACGCCAAGTTCACCTTCGCCGGATGGAAGTTCGATCAGTTCGAGCACGTGCACGTCGCCTGGACCGACCGCATCGAGCCGGGGCAGTTGCGACCGGGCGGACTGGAGGCCTTCGAGGCGATGGCCTTCGGCTCCCGCCGGTGGTGGGAACTCGACGAACTGCTCGGTTCCGAGGTGCAGGTGCTGCCGCGCCGTCTGCGCGAGTTCCTCCCCGATCTGGTGGCCGGGAACCTTCCCGGTACACCTCTCGACATCACCCACATCGACCCCGAACACTGGTTCTGATGCGTCCGACCACACGAGCACTGGTGCGCGGGGGCACGAAGCGGTGCGCCGTGTGCGGACAGGGTCGTCTGTTCCGGCGGTGGTTCACCATGATCGAGCGGTGTCCCCGTTGCGACCTGCGCTTCGAGCGCATGGAGGGACAGATGACCGGCAACGTCGGCATCAACACCATCGTGAGCTTCGGCATGCTCATGGTCGTGCTCTTCGTGGGGACGTTCGCCTTCTGGCCGGAACCGCCGATCGTCGCCATCGTGGTGGCCGCGGCGCTCGTGACCGTGGTGTTCCCCGTGGTCTTCCATCCGTTCTCCAAGACCATCTGGTTGGCCATCGACCTGCTGATGCGCCCTCCCGAACCCGGCGAGGTCCGGGCCCCGTGGGCCGAGCGATGGAGGTTGTCGTGACTACCGTTCCGGCGATCGATCTCGTGGTGGTGGGCGCCGGACCGGCCGGTTGCGCCGCGGCCATCACCGCCCGCCGACACGGTCTCGACGTGGTCGTGGTCGATCGCGCCGAGATCGGGCGCGACAAGATCTGTGGCGACGGTCTCACCACCTCGGCGCTGCGCGAGCTGGAGGCTCTCGGACTCGATCCGACGCTCGTGGCCTCGTGGATCGTCGTGGATGACGTGCTGGTGCGGGCGCCGGACGGTCGTCGTCTCACGCTGCCCCTGCCCCGCGATCGCGGGATGTTCGGCGCGGTGGCCCGTCGAGCCGACCTCGATGCGGCATTGGTGGACGTGGCCCGCGCCGCCGGTGCCGAGATCGTCGAGCGCGCGGCCGTCACCGACGTGACGGCGGGCGATGATTCCGTGATCGTGACCACCGAGGATGGCTCGCGGTTACGGGCGCGTCACGTCATCGCCGCCGACGGGATGTGGTCGCCGACGCGCAAGTTCCTCGGCGTGGCCGCCCCTGAGTACCGCGGTGAATGGCATGCGTTCCGGCAGTACTACCGAGCGGTGTCCGCCGAGGCGGCCAGACAGTTGATTGTGTGGTTCGAACCCGACCTGCTGCCGGGCTACGCGTGGTCGTTCCCGTTGGGCGACGGCAGCGCCAATGTCGGATTCGGCATCCTGCGCTCCGAGTCGGGCTACCGGGTGGGCGACATGGGTCAGGTGTGGCGGGAGATCCTGGCCCGTCCCCATGTGCGCGACTTCCTCGGCCCGCACGCCGAGGCGGAGGGTCCCCACCGGGCGTGGCCCATCCCGGCCCGAGTCGGTCGTGTGCGACCCACGGCCGGGCGCACCCTGTTCGTGGGCGATGCCGCGGCAGCGGCCGATCCCATGACCGGCGAGGGAATCGGTCAGGCGCTGCAGACCGGCCGGTGGGCCGCCGAGGCCATCGCCGCCCATCCCGACGCGCCCCTGCGGGCGGCCCGGACCTACGAGACTGCCGTCCGTCACCATCTCACCGTTGATCACCGTTTCGCCGAACTGCTCATGCGGGTGCTCGCACGGCGGGGCCCGACCTCGGCGGTGCTGCGACTGGTGGGCGCCACGGAGTGGACGAGACGGAACTTCGCCCGGTGGATGTTCGAGGACTACCCGCGGGCCTACGTCTTCACCCCGTCGCGCTGGCATCCCGGGGTGTTCGCCGCCCCCGGCGCCTACCGTGACGTCCATGCGCACGCGACTGACTGACCTGCTGGGGATCGAACATCCGGTGATGCTGGCCGGCATGGGTGGCGTGAGTTACCACGCGCTCGTCACTGCGGTCACCGAAGCCGGCGGATTCGGATGCATGGGCGCGTCCACCATGTCGTTCGATCGGATGTGCGCCGAGATGGAACTCGTCGCCGCGGCCACCGATCGACCGTGGGGCGTCGACCTGCTCACCGCGCTGCCCGGGAGCATGGTGGAACAGGCCGAAGCAATCATCGCTGCCGGCGCACAACTCTTCGTGGCCGGACTCGGCATACCCCGCGAGGTCATCGAACTTTGTCACGGGCGCGGCGTGCTGGTGGCATCGATGTGCGGGAAGGTGCACCACGCCACCGCCGCCGTGGCTGCTGGTTGTGATCTGGTCATCGCCCAGGGCACCGAGGCCGGCGGTCACACCGGCACGATCGCCACCATGGCGTTGGTGCCGCAGGTCGTCGATGCCGTCGACGGTGCAGTGCCCGTCGTCGCCGCCGGAGGGATCGTGGACGGACGTGGCCTGGCCGCGGCACGCGCGTTGGGAGCCGATGGCGTGTGGGTCGGCACCCGGTTCATCGCCACCCCCGAAGCATGGGGAACTCCCGGGTACAAGGAACGTCTGGTGTCGATGACGGCCGACGACACCGTGGTGAGCCGGGCCTACTCGGGCAAGACGTGCCGCGTGGTACGCAACGCCTACACCCAGCAGTTCGAGGAGCACCCCGAGCGGTTGCAGCCGTTCCCGCAGCAGCTAGTGGTCTCGATGGAGGACGGCGCCAACCACCTCGGCGCGGGACCCGACACCGAGGTCGATCCCGACCGGGAGTTCTGGCCGGCGGGCCAGGGCGCAGGATCGATCACCGATCTGGTGCCCGCCGGGGAGATCGTGGTGTCGATCGTCGACGAGGCCGAACGGATCCTCGCCGGTCTGTCCGGCTGACGCCGAGACTCAGTGTCCCGCTGACGGACCCGACTCGATCCGGGCGAGGGCCTCGGCGCGAGCTTCGGCCCGGGCCGCCTCGCGCTCGGCCGCACGCTCGGCCCGCTCGGTCGCCTCGCGCTCGGCCGCCACCTTCGCTACGTACTCCTTCCGGTCGACGATCTGCGCACCGTCGACGTTGGCCAGTTCCACACCGTTGTCGAACACGACGTGGTAGCGGATCCACGTCACCCCGGTCACGAACCACACCTTGCCCGGTGTCCCGGCGGAGACCCCCGGCAGATCGACGGCCGCAGCGACCTTCTGGCGACGACGGAAGTCACGGGTGGTGCTGATCTTGGAACTCGACGGGGCGGCCATGGACGAGCACGTTACCGAATACGCTCCCCCGGTCCGACACCACCCGCAGTCCCTAAGAGGAGTTCCCATGACCGACATCGGCTTCGACGGCAGGGTCGCCATCATCACCGGCGCCGGCGGCGGTCTGGGCCGTCAGCACGCACTCGAACTGGCGCGGCGCGGCGCTCGTGTCGTGGTCAACGACCTCGGCGGTTCGGTCAGCGGTGAGGGCGGCGACGTCGGCCCGGCCCAGAAAGTGGTGGCCGAGATCGAGGCCCTCGGCGGTGAGGCGGTGGCCGACACCAACTCCGTGGCCACACCGGAGGGCGGTCGCGCCGTCGTGCAGACCGCACTCGACGCCTTCGGCACCGTCGACGTGGTGGTCAACAACGCAGGGATCCTGCGCGACAAGTCGTTCCACAACCTCGATCAGGCGATGATCGAGGCAGTGATCCAGGTCCACCTGCTCGGCGCGTTCTACGTGACCCAACCGGCCTTCCAGGTGATGAGGGAGAAGGGCTACGGCCGCATCGTCTGCACCAGTTCCAATTCGGGACTGCTCGGCAACTTCGGACAGTCGAACTACGGCGCCGCCAAGATGGGCCTCGTCGGATTGACCAACGTGTTGGCCATCGAGGGACGCAAGAACAACATCAAGGCCAACGCCATCGCCCCGGTGGCCGCCACCCGCATGACCGAGGGGCTGTTCGAGGATCTCATCGACAAGATGGACCCGGCACTGGTGAGCCCGCTGGTGGCCTACTTGGCATCAGAGGCCTGCGAGGTGAGCGGTGAGGTGTACTCGGCCGCCGGAGGGATCATCTCGCGGTTCTTCATCGGTCTGACGCCCGGCTACTACAACCCCGAGCTCACGGCCGAGGACATCGCCACCCATCTCGCCGAGATCCGCGACGAGACCGGCTACATCGTGCCCGAGGACAACACCGGCGAACTGCGCAAGATCCTCCACACGATCTCGCCGCGCTGAGCGACGTCGTGCGCGTTCCCACCGTCGACGGCGTCGAGATCGAGGTCCATGACCTCGGCGGCGACGGACCGTCGGTGCTCATGTGTCATGCCACGGGCTTCCACGGTCGGGTGTGGGAACCGTTGGCCTCGCACCTGGGCGGCCTCCACTGTTGGGCGATGGACATGCGGGCCCACGGCGACTCGACGACGCCGGTCGACCGACCGCTGGAGTGGTACGGGTTCGCCGACGACGTGCTGTGCGTGGTCGATGCACTGGGACTCGATCGTCCCTTCGGTGTGGGGCACTCCAAGGGCGGTGCCGCATTGCTGCTGGCCGAACAGGCACGGCCGGGCACGTTTCGGTCGTTGTGGCTGTACGAACCGGTGGTGGTGCCCGAACCGGTGGCACCGACGACCGACAATCCGCTCTCGGCCGGCGCGCGGCGACGACGAGCGACGTTCGCGTCGCGGGACGAGGCCTACGCAAACTACGCGTCGAAGCCACCGTTCTCGGCACTGCATCCCGAGGTGCTGCGTCACTACGTCGACCACGGGTTCGCCGACCTCCCCGACGGATCGGTGACGCTCAAGTGCACGCCCGAGGACGAGTCGGAGGTGTACGCCCACGGCCTCTCGCACGGCGCCTTCGCTGCGCTCGGCGAGGTCCGCTGCCCCACGACGATCGCCGTGGGACGCGTCGATGTGCCGCCGGCGGTGTTCGCCGGGCCGATCGCCGGAGCATTGGCCGACGGCCACCTGGCCTCGTTCGACGAACTGGGCCACTTCGGACCACTCGAGGACCCGGCGCGTATGGCGGCCGCGGTCCTCGAGGCGTTCGCCGGGATCGACTGAACCTCCCGCTGTCACAGGGCTGTCCTAACGTGGCCCCGTGCCCGAGTTGCCGACCACGCTGTCGCCGTCCAAGGTGTCGTCGTTCACCGACTGCGCGCTGGCGTTCCGGTTCTCGGCCATCGATCGCATCCCCCAGCCACCGACGGTGGCCACCGTTCGGGGCACGCTCGTGCACAGCGCACTCGAGGGACTGCTCGGTCTCGACCCGGCGGACCGGAACCGCGCCGCCGCGCAGGAGTGTCTCGATCGAGCCGTCGCCGTCCTCGACGAGGACCCCGAGTGGATCGAACTGGCACTCGACGGCGCCGCCACCGAGAAGTTCCTGACCGAGTCGGCCGCGCTGGTCCAGCGCTACTTCGAACTCGAGGACCCGGCCACCGTTGACGCGGTCGGACTCGAGCTGCCCGTGGCCCACCGGCTGTTCGCCGACGACCCCGACCGTCCCGTCGTGCTGCGCGGGATCATCGACCGACTCGAACGCGATGCACAGGGTCGCCTGGTGGTCACCGATTACAAGACCGGTCGGGCGCCCGCCGAGAGTTACCAACAGTCACGGTTGACCGGTGTGCACATCTACGCCTACCTGTGCGAGCGGGTGCATGGCGAACGACCGGCCAAGGTCCGACTGCTGTTCCTCGGATCGCCAGCCGTCGTGGAGGCCGAACCCTCCGACCAGTCGACCCGCCACATCGAACGCAAGCTCACCTCGATCTGGAACGCCATCGAGACGGCCTGCGAGCGCGACGACTTCCGGCCCAAGCAGTCGCGCCTGTGCTCGTGGTGTGCCTATCAGCAGTGGTGTCCGGCCTTCGGCGGGGATCCCGAGGAGGCCCGCCGTCTCCACGCCGGGGCACCATCACTGCCCCGGCCCGACGTGTTCGAGCGGGACTGACCGTCGACTCGGTGGATCCGGAGCCGTACCCGTAGCATCGTCGCCCGTGACCTCCCCCGATGACACCCTGCCCCCCGAGGGTGTGCTCGATGCCGCCCTCGATCATCTCGCCGAGCGTCATCCCGACCTTCCGCTCCCCCACCATCAACTCGATCCCCCGCACGAGATGGGAGCGGTCGACCGCTTCGATGCCATGGTCGATTCGTGGTTCGATCGGGTGCGGGGCACCGAACCGACCGACCGGATCATCTACGCCCTGACCGAACTGGGCGACTTCGGGCTGTTGTGGGTACTGCTGGCCTGGGCCCGCGGCCTGCGGTCGGAGGAGGACGCCCGGGCGGCGCTGCGGTTCACCGGCGCGCTGGCGGCCGAGTCGGTCGTCATCAACGGCGTGGTGAAGAACCTGTTCAAGCGGGAACGGCCGGTGGTCCAGACCGAGCGGCCCCACCGGTTGCGCATCCCGTGGAGCACGTCGTTCCCCAGCGGACACTCCAGTACCGCCATGGTGGCTGGCGTGCTCCTGGCCCAGCGATCGAGCCCGGCCACCAAGGTCGCGCTCTTCGGCGTCGGAGGGCTGGTCGCCGCCAGTCGTGTCCATGTGCGGATCCACCACGCCTCCGATGTCCTCGGAGGACTGGCGGTGGGACTCGCGCTCGGCGCCGTGGCCCGGGCCGTGTTCCCGCTCTATCCCCGTCGACGCTGAGGAGACGCCCATGACCATCTCGTTCGGACTCACGTGGGACTACCGATGCCCGTTCGCCCGCATCGTGCACCGACATGTGGTGGAGGGGCTGCTCGACGGCGCCGACTGGGACGTACGGTTCGTGCCCTTCTCCCTCGGTCAGGTGCACGTCGCCGACGGGGAGATCCCGATCTGGGATCGGCCCTCCGACGACACCGGCCTGTTGGCCCTGCAGGCCGCCGTGGTGGTGCGCGACTCCGAGCCCGAACGGTTCCCCGTCGTGCACCGGGCGCTGTTCGAGGCCCGACATGCCCAGGGCGCCCAACTCCGTGACCAGTCGGTGCTGCGCGGCCTCCTCGAGGCCGAGGGGATCGATGCCGACGCCGTGTTCACCGAGGTGGCCACCGGCCGCCCGCTGGCCACCATCCGTGAGGAACACACGTCGGCGGCCCGCGACCTCGACGTCTGGGGAGTACCGACGTTCATGGTGGGATCGAGTGCGGCATTCGTTCGACTCATGGAACTGCCGGTGGATGCCGCCGACGCGCGCCGACAGGTGGAGCGGATCGTGGAGATGCTCAGCGACTGGCCGTCACTGAACGAGTTCAAGCACACCAGCCTCGACCGCTGAGCGGTCGGGCCCGGCTCAACTCTCGACGAGGACCTTCGTCTCGGCCACGAGCAGGGAACGGACGTCGAGCAGCAGGTCGGCGACCTCACTGGTGCTGATCAGCTCGCGGTGCAGCATCTCCGAAAGGGCCCGATCGATCATCGCCACGGCCTCGTCGGTCCCGCTGCTCCTCGTCTCGGTCACCAGTTCGGTCATGTCGCTCCCGTTTCGGTTCGTGGTCTGCGTGTCCAACGCATCGTAGGGGGGGAATTGGTCCGCGCGGATGGCAATTGGTCCGATTCCCGGTGACGTCCGGCCCACTAGGTTCGGGCCATGACCCCCTCCCCCGCTGCGGCACCGGGCCTGACGTTCGCCTCGTTCGCCGGGCTGGGTCCGGCGGCGGGACTGCAGGCGGCTGCGTGGGCAGCCGAAGAGGGCTACGGGTCATTCTGGGTGGCGGAGACGACGGGCCTCGAGGCTTTCTCCACCCTCGCCGCCGTCGGGGCCGCCCAACCGGGCCTGGGGCTCGGCACCGGCGTGCTGGCCACGCAATTGCGCACACCGGGCGTCACGGCCATGGGGGCAGCCACCCTGCAGGCCCTGCACCCCGAGGTCGATGTGCTGCTGGGCATCGGCGTGTCGTCGCCGACGGTGGTGGAGCGCTGGCACGGCGCCGAGTACGGCGACCGCCCACTGGCCCGGATGCGCGAGGAGCTGACACTGCTGCGGTTGCTGCTCAGTGGCGAGAAGGTCGACTTCGACGGCGACTTCCACTCCGTCCGGGGCTTCCGACTGGGCGTGCGACTGGGCGAACGTCGACCGAAGATCATGCTGGCCGCCCTCGGCCCGCAGATGCTCCGGCTCGGCGGCGAACTGGCCGACGGTGTCCTGCTCAACTACCTGCCGGCCTCGCACGTGCCGTGGTCGGTGGAGCAGGTCCGAGCCGGCGGAGACGCCACCATCTACGCCTACGTGCACGTCGGGGTGACCGATCCCGAGCCCCACCGCGACCTCGGCCGCAAGGATCTCTTCTCCTACATCGTCGTCGACTCCTACGCCGACAGCTTCGTGCGCGCCGGGTACGCCGACGAGGTGGCCGAGGTGCGGGAACGGCACGCCGCTCGTGATCGCGACGGCGCCGTCGCCGCCGTCTCCGACCGGATGGTCGACGAGATCGACGTGATGGGCGATGCCGCCCATGTCGGCGCCACGGTGCGGGCCTACGTGGACGCGGGCGTGGACGTTCCGGTGATCATGCCGCTGCCGTGGGGTGCCGACCGCATGGGCGTCATCGGTGACACCGTGTGCGCCGCCGGCGGCGCGGCCATTCACGACTGACCATGACACCGCGGGCGCGACGGACGAGCCGCACGGAGGCCGCCGCGGCCGAGGCCGGCGCCGCGGCCCGTCGTGACGACCTCGCCTCCTTCGGGCTGACGGTCGGCACTGCGGTGCGATTCCGCCGGCGGGCCAGCGAGCGGTGGAAGGACGGCACCGTCATGCGGGTCGAGGCCGACGGCAGCATCGGGGTGTGCGACGCCAAGGGGGCGATGCGGTCGCTGCCCTTCGCCGCAGTCGAGGTGCGCGACACCGGACCGCGAGGTGGAGTGGCATGGGTCCCACTCGAGGAGTGGGCGGCGCGAACGGAGCAGTTGCGCCTGCTGTGACTCAGGCCGAGGGCGCGCGTCGACGTCGACGGCTCAGACCGATCCGGGTCAGGGCCACGAGACCGAGCAGTGCGACGAGCGCGACCACGAACTCGGGTGACTCCCCCACGCGGGTGGCGGACACGAAGCGGGTGACGATGGAGTCATCGGCGTCGTCATTGTCCGACGCCGGTTCGGACACCCCCGCGCTCGCCCGCCCGGGGATCGTCGTGCCGGTGACACCATCGACCTCGGTCGACCCGTCGATCGGAGCGGCCGGATCGGCTGCGGTTCCCGTCTGGGCACCGGCGGCACCGCCGGCGGCGACACGTCCGGAACCGCCGGTGGCATCGGGCCCGCCCACGGTGAAGGTGGCGTAGACCGAACCCGGACCGGCCGGGCTCAGCGTGGCCTCCCGGTTGCCCACGACGTCGAGGACGCTGAACCACACCGTGTAGGTGCCGTCGACGGCTGCAGCACTGAGCGGCAGCGACACCGAGTAGCGGCCGTCACGATCGGTCCCGCTCACCAACGACCCGGAGGCGAAGCCGAGCCACAGCGCGCCGTCGTCGTCGGTCACCCGACCGTTGGGACCGAAGGCCCACGGCGTCACAGCGGCCACGCCCGACTCGTCGGTGGCTCGCCACGAGATGGTCACGTCACGTCCGGGCACCGCCGGGGAGTCGACCGAGACGTCGCTGATCCGGGGCACACCGCCATCGGAACTGCCACCCACCACCTGGAACGTCACTTCCTCCTCCGCGGCGTAGACGTTGTCCCGATCGAAGCCGGCGAGGAACAACGTGTACGAACCGTTGGGCACGACATCGGGGATCCGACAGGCGACGGAGAAGATGGCGTCGACGTCCGAGCCCGACTCGAACTGTGTGCGCAGCGGGAACCCGCACCATGAGATCCAGCCGGAGGTTCCGCCGAGCTTGGCCCATGTGCCCGGACGCACGCCGTCGACATCGCCGTACTGACCCACCCCGGCCTCGGCCTGCACCCGCCATCGCACGACGAGGGTCTCGCCCGCCGCCACCGATGACGGCGCGGACACGACCGAGATCCGAGGAGGTTCGGCTGCGTCGGCAGCCAGAGGGTGCATCACGACGAGGGCGGCACCGACGAGGAGACCCGCAGCACAGCGACGCAACCACGACATCGGGGACACCTTTCGGGATCTCCATGGGAGGGTACCGACGAAGGAGAGGTTCTTACCCACTCCGTCGCCGAGGCCTCAGCCGGATGATGCCGGGGCGAGCTGGCGCACGGCGGCCACCGGGTCCACGCCAGCCATGGGCAGCACGGCCAGCACCGGGGTGGTGACACCGTTGTCGACGTAGCGCTGGATGTGGGCCCGGCACTGCTCGGGCGAGCCGTGCACGATCAGGGCGTCGACCAGTTCGTCGGGGATGGCCTCGAGCGCACCGGCCCGATCGCCGTCGCGCCAGCGTTGCCACATCGGGGCCAGCATCTCGCCCCGCCCCAACCATTCGTGGAAGGCGGCGTACACGGGCACGTTGAGATAGGCGGCAATGGCGAAACGTCCCTGGGCTCGCACCGTGTCGACGTCGGTCGAGGGCACCACGAAGATCCGCGCCACGATCTCCTTGTCGGCGCCATGCGCGGTCACGATGGGCGCCACCGTGGCCACGTCCTCGGCCGACAGCCAGTTGATGATGGCTCCGTCGCCCTCGCGCCCGGCCAGGTTCAACATGCCCTCCCGCAACGCAGCGACGAGGATCGGCACCTCTCCGACGACGGGGATGCCGAGACGGAATCCGGAGACGGCGAATGTCCCGTAGTCGCGCGTCACCTTCTCGCCCGACAGCGCATCGCGCAGGAAGCGGATCGTGTCGCGCGTGCGCCGGTAGGGCTCATCGAACGACAGACCGTTCCATCGCTCGACGATCACGTTGGAACTCGACCCGAGACCGAGGGCGAACCGTCCGGGAGCGGCCTGCGACATCGAGGCCACACTCTGGGCCAGCAGAGCCGGACCGCGTGTGAACGCAGGGATGATGGCGGGAGCGAGGCGCAACGTCGGGGCCCACACCGAGGCGAGGGCCAACGGCGTGAACCCGTCGTACCCGTCGGCCTCGGCCGACCACGCGTCGGTGTAGCCGAGCGAGGCCAGTTCGGCGATCGACTCCTGCTGGGCGTGCAGGGGCCCCGGAGCGAACGGGATGGTCACGCCGAAGCCGCGGTAGGGCGCCATCAGGAGCCCTTCCACGGGCGGATCATCGCCGACTGACTGGCCGTTCCCATGAGCACGCCGTCATCGGACCACAGATAGATGTGTCCGTGCCCGAATCCGCTGGCCACCGCCTCGATGCGGATGTCGACGAGCACCCATTCGGTCTGCACCAGTCGCACGACACGCAGCGTGTTGTCGAGACTGTTCGAGTTGATCTCCGAGGTGACGGCGTGACCGAGACCCATGGGCACGAAGTCACCGAGCACGGCCAGTGACGCCGCCGACACCTCGAGGAGTTCCGGCATGCGCGTCCAGAACGCCGTGCGACCGGTTCCGCTCTCCTCGGCCACCATCCGCTGCTCGAGGCGGGTGGAGATCGAGTTCCCCGGATCGAACCGCAACTGCCGGGGTGGGCACTCGTCGGGCGCGGGCACCACGGGAGCGGTGACCCATTGACCTTCCTCCGGCATGTCACGCCGACCCAGTGCGCCGTTGACCACCAGGATGCCGGTGTCGCCAACATGGCCGGTCACGGTGGCCTGGGTGGTGGTGCGACCCGAGGCGCCGATGTGGAGATCCAGATCGAGCACCGACGGCGGCGTCGTGTAATTGAGGTACTGCGCGGTGGCCCACACCACCGGTCGACCGGTGACACGTTCCATCACCTCGATGGCCGCCCCCAGACCACACCCACCGAACAGCGAACCGAGCCCGCTGCAGATCCCCTCGGTCACCGGCAGGTACCAGCGCATGGGGTTGTGAGTGGGCCGGAGTCCCAGCCATTCCTGTGCGTCCACACGTCGATGGTAGGGGCCCCGACGGGCCGGTGATCCGGACCGGCCCCTTCCGAGCTGCTCCTCGTGCCGAACGGGCGCGCGGGGCCTACGCTCGCCCCATGCGTGAAGTCGTGATCGTCGATGCCGTCCGTACCCCCGTGGGCCGTCGCAATGGTGGCCTGTCCACCATGCATTCGGCCGACCTGTTGGCCGCGCCGTTCCAGGCGCTGTTCGACCGCACCGGGATGGATCCCGGCGAGGTCGGCCAGGTGGTGACCGGCTGTGTGGACCAGATCGGGCAGCAGGCGTTCAACGTCGGTCGCACGGCGTGGCTCACTGCCGGACTCCCGCTCGAAGTGGCCGCCACCACCGTCGATGCCCAGTGCGGCTCCAGCCAGCAGGCCGTCGACGTGGCCTACGCGCTGGTGGCCGCCGGGGTCATCGACTCGGCCGTGGCCGGCGGTGTCGAGGTGATGTCGAAGGTGCCGATCGGTTCGAACGTGGCCAAGGGACTGGGTGTCGGCTCGCCGATCCCCAAGTCGTACTTCGCCCAGTACGAGTACACGAGCCAGTTCGAGGGCGCCGAACGCATCGCCGCGCAGTGGAACGTCACCCGGGCCGACGCCGACGCCTTCGGTCTGCGGTCGCAGCAACTGGGCGCACAGGCGTGGGCCGAGGACCGCTTCGGCACGCAGATCGTGGAGATCGACGCCCCCGACCTCGGCGAGGACGGCAAGCCCGTGGGCACCACGCACCATGTGGCCCGTGACGAAGGTTTGCGCGACACCACCGCCGAGGCCCTCGCCTCGCTCAAGCCCGTGATGGGTGACGGTGGAGTGCACACGGCCGGTTCCTCCTCGCAGATCTCCGACGGCGCCGGCGCCGTGCTGCTCATGACGGCCGAGAAGGCCGCCGCCCTCGGACTCCGTCCGCTGGCCCGCATCGTCGACACCTGTCTCGTCGGCACCGATCCGGTGCTCATGTTGACCGGGCCGATGGATGCCACCCGCACCCTTCTGGCCCGCAACGGGCTGACGATCGACGACATCGACCTGTTCGAGATCAACGAGGCGTTCGCCTCGGTGGTGCTGGCGTGGCAGACCGAGTTGTCGGTCGATCCCGAACGCGTCAACCCGAACGGCGGCGCCATCGCGCTCGGTCATCCGCTCGGTGGCACCGGTTCGATCCTCGTGACCAAGGCCGTGCACGAACTGCAGCGCACGGGCGCCCATCGGGCACTGGTGTCGATGTGCTGCGGTGGCGGTCTGGGCACCGGCACCCTGCTCGAGCGACTCTGAGTCCTCCGACCCTGAGCCCTCCGACACTGTTGCGCCCCTCGTCGGCGCCGTAGGTTCGTCGCCTCGCCGCGTCCGCGGCCACCGGTCCTCGACCCGGAGGCTGCGCCATGACGTCCGCGCTCCCACCCCCACCGCACGCCGACGACCGACGCCGCCGGCGCTGGGCCATCGGCCTGGCGCTGGTCTCGACGCTGTCGCTGGCCCTGCTGGTGGCCGCCATCGCGTTCTTCGCCTGGGTGCTGCGGGCGTGGATCGACCCGGCGGCGACTGCGCCCTGGGCCGCTGAACCGACGGTCATCGCCGTGGTCGACGGCGACACCGTGGTGGTGCGTCTGGGGCGCGAGCGGGTGCCGGTTCGTCTGCTCGGCATCGACACCCCCGAGACGAAGGATCCGCGTCGACCGGTGCAGTGCTTCGGTCGGGAGGCCGCCGACCACACCGCGTCGTTGCTGCCTCCGGGCACGGTGCTGCGCCTCGAGCACGATCTCGAGACGCACGATGCCTACGGACGACTGCTGGCCTATGTGTGGCGGGCCTCGGACGGACTGTTCGTCAACCTCGACCTCGTGAGTGGCGGATGGGCCGATGTGCTGTCGATCACGCCGAACACGCTCCACGCCGAGCAGTTCCGTCTGGCCCGGGACGACGCCCGGGCCGCACCGCGCGGGCTGTGGCAGGTGTGTGGAGGTCCGGGTCGGGCGGTGTCATGAGGGGCGGAGGGGACAGGAGCGGTACCTTGGGCCCGTGACGACGCTCGCCGAACGCCTCGGCCACCCGGCCGACACCCGTCTGGTGATCCTCAATGCCGACGACCTCGGGCTGTGTCATGCCGCCAACACCGGCACCTACGACGCGTTGCGTCAGGGCCTGTGCACCAGCGCCACGCTGATGGTCCCCTGTCCGTGGGCGCGCGAGGCCGCTGCGGACTACCGGGGCGAGGACGTCGGGGTGCACCTGACACTCAATTCGGAGTTCGATCTCTACCGGTGGGGCCCGCTCACCCACGCCCCCTCGTTGCTCGACGGCGACGGCGGGTTCCCGCGCACCGTCACCGACCTGTGGGACCACGCCGATCTCGACGAGGTCCGGCGCGAATGCCGAGCCCAGATCGAACGGGCGATCCTGTGGGGCTTCGACGTGAGTCATCTCGACTCGCACATGGGCGCCATGCAACTGCGACCCGAGTTCTTCGACGTGTACCTCGACCTGGCCGTGGAGTTCGCGCTCCCGTTGCGGCTGTCCGGCGCGTCCACCGAACGGGTCATCGGCTTCCCGTTCCGTCGACTGGCCGCCGACGAAGGTGTGGTGGCCCCCGACAACTTCGTCTACGTCGGGGGCGTCGGCAGTCGACGGGTGATCGAAGCGGCGCTGTTCGACCTGCGACCGGGTGTCACCGAGATGTACGTGCACCCCGCCACCGACACACCCGAAGTGCGCGCCATCGGCACCGACTGGGCCGCTCGTGTCGATGACCTCCATCTGGTGTGTCACGACTCGCGACTGCGCAGCATGGTGGAGCGGGCCGGGGCGGTGCTGATCGGCTATCGCGAACTGCGGGACCTGCAGCGCGCCGGACTCTGAGGATCAGAGCCGCCGCTCGAGCGCAACGAAGGGCGCACCCGGTGCCGCGCCCGCCGACGAGAGGAACCCCACCACCGCGTCGTCGGGCACCTCGCCCACGATCACATGGTCGATCTCGGCGATCATGAGGTCGCGACAGACCTGACCGAGCAGGGCCCGACCCACTCCGCGCCGTCGGTGGTCGGCCTCGACGACGAGCGGTCCCGTCCACCCGGCCCGGGCGATGGAATGGGTGGCGATGCCGATCACGGTGTCGGTATTGGAATCGGCATCGGAGCCGACCGGCGAGGCCCACGCCACGTGACAGGTCCCGTGCTCGAGAGCGCAGGCGATCTCATCGGACCGGCGGGGCCACCGGGCCGCAGCGACGACCATCACCGTCGCCACATCGTCGTCGCGCACGGCCCGACGCACCGTCACACCCGCCGGCGGATCGGCCCGGAACGTCGACGGCACCTGCCACGACGTCCAGGAGCGACCTCGGTCGTACCCGCGCCCGACGGCGGCCTCCTCGATGACCGAGCCGGCGGGAACGCCCGGCCACAGCGCGAACGGCAACCCTCCGCCCAGCAGGAGACGCACGGCTGCACGATCGGCCGCCCAGCGCTCGGCGGCCGCCAGCAGCGGCGCCAGATCGTCGGCCGAGGAGCCACAGGCCACGACCAGTCGCACCGTGGCCAACAGTTCGCCGTCGGCCGAGCGTCCGACGGCGACGGCCACCGCACCGACGTCCTCGGCGCCGAGCACCACCGCGCCGCGCTCGTGGCACGACACCAGCAGTTCATCGGCCGTGAGTTCGTCGACCGCGTGGTGACGCCGGGTGAGCTCCAGCAGGTCTCCGACGCGTTCGGGTCCCCAGACGCCGAGGTCGGTCACGTCCGCGTCGCGCGCGCCGATGAGGTGACGATGGCGATGACGATGCCCACGACGAGCACCACGAGGGCGACCGCCGTCGAGACGAACAGCGCCCCGCGCAAGCCCGACGAGATGTGCGTCACCACGGCATCGGCGATGACAGGGCCGATGGCCCCGCCACTCAGCTCCTCGACGGCCCGCGACTTGCCCGATTGCAGCACGAGTCCGACCACCGCGGCACCGAGGAGACCGCCGGCGCCGAGTGCGGCAGCCACGAACGATCGCCGCCGGGCGATGACGAAGGCGGCGATGGCGGCGATGACCGCCACGGCCGGGAGGACGATGACGAGGATGCGCAGCGTCCTGATCCACGACCGTACGTTCTGGAGCCCCGGAGCGTCGATGAGCAGATAGGTGACGTCGATGCGGGAGGCGTCGATCGAATCGAGCACGGTGATGCCCCGACGGTCGAGTTGCTCCTGCACGGCACTCACGACGCCACCGAGGTCGAGTTCGATCCCCTTCTCCGTGATCGAGGTGACACCACCACTGCCATCGACGGCGCGCACGAACTGGTCATGGACGGTGGCGATCGCCTGTTCCCAGACCCCTTCGAAGAAGTCGGTGCGCACCACCTGCACGGTGGCATCGGTGAGCAGCTCGGTCGCCTTGGTGGTGATGGTGCCCGACAGGCCACTCAACGCTCCGGGCAGCAGGCCGGCGACGAACCTCTCCACGCCGACAGCCTCGATGATCTGCTCGGCGATCGCCGCGGAGATGTCGCGTTGCGCAGCGGGATCGTCGACGATGGCGCGTCCGGTGGACTCCCATGTCGACGAGGACAGGATCTCGTCGGTGGCCCAGAACGACATGAAGCCGGTGATGGCCGAGAACCCGGCGATGACGGCGAGCACGGTGCCGGCCACGGTGCGGCCGGTTCCCCGACCACGAGGGCGATCCTGACCCGACGGCGCGGGCGAATGCGGCGGACGAGGAGGCGGCGGGAGCGGCGGCGGGAGCGACGAGGGGGGCGTAGGCGCAGTCCCCGGGGGCGAGGCGGGAGGCGCCGTCGGGGGCGCCGAAGGTGGATCGGTGGACCAGTCGGTCATGTGCCGATCCCGGCGAAGAGGTCGGTCTCGGGAATCGCGCTGTCGACCCGGGACCGGGCGAGGATGTACTCCTCCACGGGATGGACCGTGCGGGCGATGTCGCGCGGCAGGCCGAACCAGAACGCCGAGTCGGGATCGACCTGGGTGGCGTGGGCCAGCAGCGCTTCGAGGCGCACGTCGAACCACGGTCCGATGTCGATCGTGGTCGTCACCCGATCGTCATCATGCGGCCGCGTGAACCAGTCCTCGGTGAAGGGCGACTCGAGTCCGAGTTCGAGGAACTTGTCGTGCATGGCCGTCACCCGGGTCCGGGTCCACACCGAGTAGTAGAGCTTGAGCGGCGTGAACGGTTCACCGAGGTCGGGTCGGTGATCGGGCTCGCCGGCGAGTTCGAAGGCGGGCAGCGAGATGTCGTGCACCCGGAGATGATCGGGATGCGGATACCCCTGCTGGTCATCGCCATAGGTGAGGATCACCTGCGGGCGTTCACGTCGGATGATCTCCACCAGTCGATCGACGGCCTCGTCGAGATCGGCGTTGGCGAAGGCGTCGGGACGGGCGTTCGCCTCCGAGTCGGGCATGCCCGAGTCGCGGTACCCGAGCAGCACGACGTCGTCGTAGCCGATCAGAGCCGCCGATCGCTCCAGTTCGCGCATGCGCACCGCGGCGAGATCGGCGCGGATCTCGGGACGATCCATCGCCGCGTTGAGGATGTCACCCTCCTCGCCGCCGGTGCAGGTGACCAGCACAGCTCGCACACCATCGGACTTGTACCGGGCGACGGTGGAGGCGCCCTTCGATGCCTCGTCGTCGGGATGCGCGTGCACGGAGAGCAGGCAACGGTCGGCCACGGCGGCACGCTACCGGTCGCGCCGGTCGACGACGGGTCACGGGCCGAGTCCGGGTAGCGATGCGCCGGGCCTAGTCTCGATGTCATGCGACCGGCGACACGACCGTGGATCGTCGCGATGGCGATGGCCGTCGCGGTGACCGTCGCGGTGGTCGTCGCCGCCTGCGGCACGAGCGGACGCACCCTGCGGGAACCGACACCCGGTGCCACGGCCCCGGCCCGCCAGAACACGGGGTCGACGTCCACCACCGGCGGCGCCGGGGTGTCGAGCACCGAAGGTGCCGTGCTGCGGGGAACCTCGTTCGCCCTCACGACCACGGCATGGTCACGTGGTGGCGCCATCCCGAGGGCCTACACCTGCGACGGGGCCGACACCTCTCCGCCGATGACGATCAGCGGTGTGCCGGCGGGGACGGCCGAGCTGGTCCTGCTGGTGACCGATCGGGACCGTCCGGCGCGTTCGCTGTGGATCCTGGCCGGCCTCGGCCCGTCGACGTCGTCGCTACCCCAGGGTGGGGTGCCGACCGGGGCGGTGCAGATCGTCAACAGTTCGGGCACTGCACGGTGGTCGGGTCCGTGTCCGATCGATGGCACCGGCACCTACGAGTTCGCGCTGCATGCGCTGACCGAACCCTCGGGTCTCACCGTGGACTCCACCCGGGCCCAGGTCGACGCCGCGGTGGCCCGCTCGACTTCGGTCTCGGTGGTCACCGGCACCTACACGCGGGCCTGAAGCGGCCGACCGCGCTAGAACCAGACGAGTCGATCACGAGGGGGAGATCATGAAGGCGTTCCAACTACTGGGCGGATCGGCCGCGGTGGCGGATACGACCGCGCTCAACGACGTGAGCCAACCCGATCCCGGACCCGGGCAGGTCCTCGTGCGGATCGGCGGGGCCGGCGCCTGCCACAGCGACATCAGCCTCATGGAGTTCTCCGCCGCCGGTCCCCGTGAGGTCCCCATGACCCTCGGCCACGAGAACGCCGGATGGATCGAGGCCTTCGGTCCCGGAACCCTGCCCACGCCCGGACTGGAGATCGGTGCCCCCGTCGCCGTCTACGGCGCATGGGGGTGCGGTCAGTGCATGAACTGCCGCAAGGGCATGGAGAACTACTGCTTGCACATCTCGGCCTCGGGACCGGGGCTCTCGGTCGACGGCGGCATGGCCGAGTACCTGTTGGTGCCGGCCGCCCGATACCTCGTGCCCCTCGACGACATGACCCCGGCCGAGGCGGCACCGCTCACCGATGCCGGGCTCACCCCGTACCACGCCATCAAGGGATGTCTGCCGCTGCTGGTGCCGGGTTCCACCACCGTCGTGATCGGCGCCGGAGGCCTCGGTCATCTCGCCGTGCAGTTCCTCAAGGCGTTGTCGCCCACGACGGTCATCTGTGTCGACCAGCGCGAATCGGCGCTGGCCGTGGTGGCCGGACTGGGTGCCGACCACACCGTGGTGGCCGGCCCCGAGGCCGCGGCCGAGATCCGCGGTCTCACCGGCGGGCGCGGCGCCGAAGTGGTGCTCGACATCTGCGGCTACGACGACACTCTGGCCCTCGCCGCCGCGGTGGTCGCTCCGCTCGGACGCCTCACCGTGGTCGGAGTGGGTGGCGGGACGCTGCCATTCAGTTTCTTCACGTTCCCCTACGAGTGCAGCGTGCAGAGCACCTATTGGGGATCGGTGACCGAACTCGGCGAACTGCTCGCCCTGGCCCGCAGTGGCGGTTTCCGCGTGCACGCCGAGACCTACCCACTCGACCGCGCGGGCGAGGTCTACACGAAGATGGTCGACGGCACGCTGCAGGGTCGCGCCGTCATCGTTCCCTGATCAGGCCGCGGCGGGCTTGGGCGGACGCCAGAAGGCGGCCAACTGCAGCGCGGCACCTCCGAGTCCGGCGATCAGTGCGATCACTAGGCCGGTGGTGCCCATCCAGTGGATGTCCAAGGAGTTGTCGAGCGACCACTCACCCGGTCCGGTCACGGCCACGCCGAGACTGACCAGCGCGAGCACCAGCACGTACTCGATGCCGCCGCCGTTCGGCTTGAAGATGAACCACCCGTTGCGCAGGTGCGAGGTGATGAGCGCCACCGTCATGACGGCGATGAGTCCACCGGCGGCCAACGGGGTGAGCAGTCCGAGGGCGAGGAGCGCACCGGCACCGATCTCGGTGAGCGCGGCCATCCACGCGTTGGCCAGGGGCATGCGCATCCCGATGGAGGCGAACCATCCGGCGGTGCCGGCGATCTTGCCGCCACCGAAGATCTTGTTGAGTCCGTGCGTGGCGATGGTGAGGCCGACGGTGACCCGGATGATGAGGAGACCGAGATTCAGGGCGTTGGTGTCGAACATCGGATTCGACGCCTGCTCCATGGTCATGGTGAGCATGTGGACTCCTGTCGTGGGGACCGGTCCCGAGGCGACCGGAACGGCGCTGCGCATGGTAGGAGCGCCATCTCGGCCACGGGTGGATCACGGAGTGACCACGGGCGGACGGGCGTCAGCGGAAGTCGCGGGCGCGGTGCTGACCCTCCACCGGCAACGGTTCCAGACGATCGGCCACCACGTTGAGCACACCGTCGACCCGTTCCAGACGACCCCGGACCAGCAGGGCGGGGGCGGTGCGGGCCACCCGTCGATGACGTCGCCACAGCCCGGGTGAGCACACGACGTTGATGAGTCCGGTCTCGTCCTCGAGGTTCAGGAAGGTCACCCCGCGGGCCGTGGCCGGACGTTGACGGTGTGTGACCACTCCCCCGACCAGCACGCGGGCATCGGCCGGGGCGGTGCGCAGTTCGGCGGCAGTGAGCACCCCGAGAGCGGCGAGACGGTCGCGCTCGAACCGGGTGGGATGTCCGTCGGGAGCCACACCGGTGGCCCACAGGTCGGCCCCGGCCAGTTCACGTTCGGACAGTCCGGGCAGGGTCGGTGCGTCGAGACCGGTGACGATCCCGGGCAGACGATCGGCACCGGTGGCGGCCACCGCCCCCGCCACCCACAGGGCCCGGCGGCGGTCGAGGGTCGCGCCGTCGCGGTCGGTGCACCGGGAGAACACACCGGCGGTGGCCAGGGCCTCGAACGCGTGGCGGGGGATGTCGACCCGACGGGCGAGATCGTCGAGCGACGCGAACGGACCGTCGGTGTCGCGGGCGTCCACGATGACGGTGGCCAGTTCCTCGCCCACCGACCGGACCGACGACAGACCCAGTCGCACCGCCGGTTGGGGCACGCCGGGATCGGGAGCGCTCGGCAGGGTGTCGACCGGCACCATGGCCCCATCCCATTCGAGGACGGCATCGACTCCGGAGGCATGGAGGTCGGGGGTGCGCACCTCGACACCGTGACGTCGGGCATCGGCCACCAGCGTGTGCGGTGAGTAGAAGCCCATCGGCTGCGCGTTCAACAATCCGGCGCAGAACGCCGCCGGGAACCAGCGCTTGAGGTACGCGCTGGCGTAGACGAGATAGGCGAACGACACCGAATGGCTCTCGGGGAATCCGAAGTTGGCGAAGGCGGCGAGTTTCTCGTAGATGCGATCGGCGGTGTCACCCACGATGCCCCGCTCGGCCATGCCGTCGTACAGACGACCACGCAGTCGCTCCATGCGTTCGGTGCTGCGCTTCGACCCCATGGCCTGGCGCAGTTCATCGGCCTCACCGGGCGTGAACCCGGCGACATCGATCGCCATCTGCATCAACTGTTCCTGGAACAGCGGCACGCCGAGTGTCTTGGCCAACGAGTTCTCGAGGAGAGGATGCAGATAGGTGACCGGTTCCAGTCCGTTGCGCCGACGGATGTAGGGATGCACCGAACCACCCTGGATGGGGCCGGGCCGGATGAGTGCCACCTCGACGACCAGGTCGTAGAAGGTGCGCGGTCGCAGACGCGGGAGGGTCGCCATCTGGGCCCGACTCTCGACCTGGAACACCCCGATCGAGTCGGCGGCGCACAACATGTCGTAGACGGCGTCGTCCTGCGGGACCTCTGCGAGATCGATCGTGAGCGCATGCGCATCGGCGACGAGATCGACCGTGTGGTGCAGCGCGGTGAGCATGCCCAGTCCGAGGAGATCGAACTTCACCAGTCCGGCTGCTGCGCAGTCGTCCTTGTCCCACTGCAGCACACTGCGCCCCTCGCGACGGGCCCATTCCACCGGACAGACCTCGATGATGGGTCGGTCGCACAGCACCATGCCGCCGGAGTGGATGCCGAGATGACGTGGCGCGTGTTCGACCTGGACGGCGAGATCCACGACGGTCTCGGGGATGCGATCGACGTCGTCGGACGATACCCCGATCGATCCGTGACGGTCGACCTGCTTCGCCCATGCGTCGGCCTGACCCGGCGCATAGCCGAGGGCACGAGCCATGTCGCGCACCGCCGAGCGGGGACGATAGGTGATGACATTGGCCACCTGCGCGGCGTAGTGACGCCCGTGGGTGGCATAGACGTACTGGATGACCTCCTCTCGCCGTCCCGATTCGATGTCGATGTCGATGTCGGGTGGACCGTCGCGTTCGGGTGACAGGAACCGTTCGAACAGCAGACCGAGTTGCACGGCGTCGGCCTTGGTGACCCCGAGGGCGAAGCACACCGCGGAGTTGGCCGCCGAACCGCGTCCTTGGCAGTAGATGTCGTTGGCCCGACAGAACTCCACGATGTCGTGGACGATGAGGAAGTACCCCGGGAAGCCCAACCGCTCGATGACGTCGAGCTCGTGATCGATCTGGGCCCATGCCCCGGGCACCCGTTCACGCCCACGCGGCCCGTACCGACGCTCGGCCCCGCGCTCGGTGAGCCGCCGCAGCCATCCCATCTCGTCGAGTCCGTCAGGACAGGGGAACGGTGGGAGCGCCGGGGCCACCAGCGACAGGTCGAACGCGCACTGCGCCCCCAACTCCGCCGCCCGCTCGACCACTCCCGGGGTGCGAGCGAACCGTCGGGCCTGCTCGGCCCCCGAGCGCAGATGGGCGCCGGCCGCCGCGGGGAGCCATCCGTCGATCTCGTCGAGACTGCATCGGGCCCGCACTGCGGCCAGTGCGGTGGCCAACGGCCGCTGGGCCGGAGTGGCGTAGTGCGCGTTGGTGGTGGCGATCGGATCGACACCGGCGTGCAGGGCGATCTGCGCCAACGCATCGTTGCGGACCGAATCGAGCGGATGACCGTGGTCCCACAATTCGACGGCCACATGTTCGCGACCGAACACCTCGACCAGTCGCGCCAGCCGATCGGCGGCCGCGGCCGGACCGTGCGCCTCGAGCGCGGCGGCCACCGCCCCCTTCCGACAACCGGTGAGCACCAGCCAGTGTCCGCGATCGGCCGATGGCGCGTCGACCCCGGCCAGTGCGCCCAGTTGTTCGAGCGCCAGACGCGGCGCGCCCTTCTCGCCGCGCAGTTGCGCCTCGCTGATGGCACGAGACAACAGCGCGTACCCGCGTGGATCGCGGGCCAGCACCACCAGATGCGATTCGCTCCCCTCGATGGAGCGACCGGCCGACGACTGCGGTCCGCCGGGATCGGGGTCCCCCACCGGCGGCGCGGTGCGACCGAGCGTGAGTTCGGCACCGAACACGGTGGGCAGACCGACGGCCCGTGCCGCCTCGGCGAAGCGCACGATGCCGTACAGACCATCGTGGTCGGTCAGGGCGAGGCCCCCGAGTCCGAGGCGGACGGCCTCCTCCACCAGGGCCTCGGGCGGACTGGCCCCGTCGAGGAACGAGAACTGCGAATGACAGTGCAGTTCGGCGTAGGGCACCGTCGGGCGGCGACGCACGAGGGCGGGTGGCGCGTAGGGCTCCCGTCGTCGGGACCACGCCGGCGCATCGGAACCGTCACCGGGTGGATCGGACGGACCGGCCGCCTCGACCGACGGGCGGACCGGGGCCGAAGGGGCGAGGGGCGCGCCGGGGCCACTGTCGGACAGGGCCCGTTCGAACTCGGACCACGGCACCGGTGGATTCCGCCACCCCATGGCGGCACAGTATCGAACACATGTTCGATACGCCAACGGCCCGGATGGCGTACCTGGGGGCCGCTGGTCAGCGCACGGTCACGGTCCGGCACCCCACCAGCGAGTTGCCCCCCGGCGCCACGACATCGATGGCATAGACGCACACCGAGCGCGACCCTCCAGTGGCCGGCACCGTGAGGTTGAAGCCGTGCTCCGAGCCGTACCCCACGAAGAACGCGCCCACATCGGATCGCACGACATTGGCCGCGGCGGCGCCGGCGAACCGACCGTCGACATAGACGTGCACCGGGATCGGCGCCGCGGTGTCGGGATCGATCGTCCAGCCGCCGACGTTGATCGAACCCGCACCGCCCGAGGCCACATCGAGCGAGCCGATGGGCGAACCGGTCGGCACCGCCACGGCGCGGCACCCCACCAGCGAGTTGCCCCCGGGTGCCACGACATCGATGGCGAACACGCACACCGAGCGCGTCCCTCCGGCGGCCGGCACCGTGAGGTTGAAGCCGTGTTCCGAGCCGTATCCCACGAAGAACGCGCCCACATCGGATCGCACCACGTTGGCCGCGGCGGCGCCGGCGAACCGACCGTCGACATAGACGTGCACCGGGATCGACGCCGCCGAGTCGAGATCGAAGGTCCAGCCCGACACCATCACCGAGGACGGGCCGCCCCGCGCCATGTCGAACGACCCGATGGGCGAACCGGTCGGCACCGCCACGGCGCGGCACCCCACCAGCACATTGCCGCCCGGTGCAACGACATCGATGGCGTAGACGCACACCGAGCGCGTCCCTCCGGCGGCCGGCACCGCGAGGTTGAAACCGTGGGCCGGCCCGTAGGCCGGGAAGACCGCGGCCACATCGCCGCGCAGCGCATCAGCCGACGCTGCGCCGGCGAACCGACCGTCGACATAGACGTGCACCGGGATCGACGCCGCCGAGTCGGGATCGAACGTCCAACCCGAGACGATGACCGAGGTCGGACCACCACGCGCCACGTCGAACGACCCCAACGGCGATCCCGGACCGAAGCCGAGATCGGCCTCGGGCGATGCCGGCGACGCCGCGCTGCTCCCGGTCGATGTACTGACCGACACCGTTAAGGTGGTGCGGCCGGGCCCGGCCCCCGACACCACGCAACTGGTCACCGGCGCGCTGACCGTGCAGGTCTGCCCGGTGGATGCGGTGACCGTGTAGGAGGAGATGGTGCCGGTGCCGGCGTAGGCCGGAGGTGCCCACGTCACCGAGGCGGTACGCGGTGCCACCGGCGTGGCTGCGGGCGCGCTCGGCGCGCACGGAGTGGGGCGACGAGCGACGAGCCCCAGCGCGACGTCGAGTCGCAACGATGGGACGGAGTAGATGGCGGCTCTCACGCAGTCCCTCGTGTTCCCCACCCACTGCAGACGATTCCGCGCCTCGCTGGCCGAGAGCCCCTCGGCGCGCAGGAGGGCGAGCGTGCCCGTCACCACCGGAGTGGCCATCGATGTGCCGCTCTTGAACCGCAGATCATCCCCGTTCGTCGGCGAACACGAACTACCCGAGGCGCCACTCGGCACCGACGAACAGATGGCCACACCGGGGGCGAACACGTCGACTTGCGGACCGTTGTTGGTGAACGACGCCGGTTGGCCCGTCGCATCATCGAGCGCACCGACGGCGATGACACCCGGGATACAGGCCGGTGACGAAACCCCTCGGGAGAAACTGTCGTTGCCAGCGGCAGCCACGGTCGACACGCCGACGGCGGCGAGACGGTCGATGACCGGACGCAACGGATCATCCGGACACTCACCGATGTTGAGCGTGCGGTCACCGAGACTCAGGTTGACCGCCACCAGATCGGGGAAGGACCCGCCACCACCCTCGACGACCGGTGTCCGTCCGTGGAGCAGCCACTCCATGGCCCGGATCAGGTCCCCGTCCGTCACCACGAGTCGGTCCCCCGACGAGATGGTCGAGAAGCCGAAGACGTTGACGGCGACGAGATTCGCCGAGGGAGCGATCCCCGAGACCGGGTTCCCGCTCGTGCCCGTCCCGCCCACGGCGATGCCCGCCACATGGGTGCCGTGGTCGCAGAGCAGGACAGCCACCAGACATGGCGCGGCCGAGCCGGCGACCGGCGCCGAGGTCGTCGACATCGACACCCCACCGGGGCACGGCGAGACCACGTTGCTCCGAGGGGTGACAAAACACCCTTCCCAGATCGTCTTCGTCCGGGCGCTCAGAAACGGGTGGGTGGCCATGACACCGGTGTCGAGCACCGCCACCGTGACCCCGGCACCGCGGTCCCCCGCGGCCCACGCGGTGTTGGCACCGATCGAGGTGGTCGCCGCAATCGAGGCCGGGCCCGTCCCGTCGTCGATGGCTGCCGGCTGGAAGGTCCGCATGGCCCGCACCGAGGTGACCGACCCGGCGGTGGCCAGTGCGTCGAGTGCATCCCGGTCGACGGTCATGGGAATCGTCGGCACCGACAATCCCTCGGCGACGTCCGTAGAGCTGCCGGGCGGCAACGCGGCGAGCACACGATCGAGGGTGGCGCGCACCTGGGCAGTGCGCTGCGCCAACGAACCCGAAGGGGTCACGTCGAGGTGCAGGATCACCGGCGCGGATCCGGTGGCGTCGGCGGTGGCGATCGCCGCCGGATCGATCGCCACCGACGGCACGGACGCGAGCGGCGGCTCAGGTGCGGGCGCCGGAGTCGTCGTCGGTGCCGGGGCGGTGGTCGGAGCAGTCGATGGCACCGCGGTCGATGGCACCACGGTCGATGGCGCGTCGACCGGATCGGGTCCGGCGTGCGGCACCGACGAAGGGGTGAACAGACGGACGGTCGTCACCCCGACCGCGATCACCGCGACGAGTGCGGCCAGCCATCGGGTTCGTCGTCGTGTCATCAGGACCCCGGGTCGGGACGGGAATGTCGGATCGGTGACCGTTGCCCCGCCCGGCGATGTTACGAGCCAACGATCCGGAGGGGTCGTCGGCCGTCGACCTCAGTCCGCGTGCAGGGCCGCCATGACGAACTTCATGTGACTGCCGAAGCGGGCGCCCTCGAACTCCCACTTCTCGGCGGCGGTGTCGTGGACCACCTCGAAGGTGCGCACCGAGAAGCGCGAACGGATGTTGATCTCCACCTCCTCGCGGGGCAGGGCGAAGAGCAGCTCACCCGCTCGGCGATGGAGTCCGTCGTGACCGACCGTCCACGCGTAGATGTTGGTGGCGGACACGGCGACCAGCGACACATGCGGCACCCGATGGGTGAAGGTGCCCTCCGGCGCCTCACTGGCGAACCCTCCGCTGTCGCGTCCCTTCTTGAACCCGATCATCGTCCCAGCGATCCCGAGGGCGGCGCCGGCCACCCCGCCGCCGACCATGTCACTGGCCATGTCACCGGCCTCCATCCCGGCCATGGCCCCGCCCGTGGTCCCTCGCGGCTCCATCCATGCCGCGGCGAGCACCGTGTCGGCCTCACCGACAGCCTGCTGGGCGATGGCGACGAGATCCTGTTCACTCATGGGCGCTCCCGCAGTGTCGGTGACGAGCGCGCATCCTTGCACACTCAGTCGTGGATCCCCTCGAGCACCCATCGTCGTCCCTCGACGTGCACCAGCACGGCCCGGTGGTCGGCCAGCACCAGTTGCAGTCGGGCCCGCCGTCGTCGTTCGAGCGGCGCCCACCACCGTTCGTCGAACACCCACGGTCCGGCCCACGCCTCGATGGCCACGGACCGACCAGCACGAATCAGGCGGGCCGGCGGCGACGAGAGTTCACCCCGACCGCCCACCACCACCGATGCACCCTGCGCATCGAGGACCTCGACCGGCTCGGCCATCACCAGCACGGGTGCCGGCGGAGGCACCCGCCCCGGCCACGGTGCGGCATCGGGAGCCCGGGGCACGCGATCCACCCCGGAGAACGGCACCCGCACCACACGTTCGGCCGGTCCCCGACCGCCACGATGTTCGGGGACGGTCACCGCTCCCGGTCCCACCATCGCCTGGACACGGGTCAGGGCGCGGGCGGCCCGGGCGTCGGCATCGACGACACCACCCCAGAACCCCTCCTGTCGCCCCACGGCGGGACCGAACTCGTCGGGGATCAGCACCACTCGCTCGACCCCTCCGGTGGGTCGCACCCCGACCGGGGCCGAGGTCCAGCCATCGAGTTGCCACCGGACCCGGTCGACGATCTCGGCCGGACGCAGCGCCCCGTCGTTCCGCCACACCCGTTCGAGTCGCTCCCCGGTCTCGGTGTCGAGGACGATCGAGATCCGGGTGCAGGCCAGGGAGTCATCGGCCAGACCTCGCTCGAATCGCTCGGCGAGACCGCGCACGGCGAAGGCCACGGCGTCGGCGCGCTCGGCTGGTGGATCGAGGACGAGCTCGACCTCGTAGGTGTCCGGCGGGGACACCGGTTGCGGCGGTCGCGGGTCGAGTCCCCGGGCCCGTCGATGGGCGATGCGCCCCTCCTCGCCGAACCGCCCCATGACGTCGTCGGGGTCGAGAGCGGCGAACGCCCCGAGATCGACCAGCCCCAGTCGACGCAGCACATCGGTCAGTGCCCGGTCGCCGAGCACCGACACCGGCAAGGACGCGAGGAACGCGGCCGAGCCACCGGACACCACCACACAGGTGCGATCGGGACGTCCCACGGCCGCCGACGCCGCCCGCTCGGCGGTGAACACACCATCGGCCACACCCACACCCACGGCGTCGGCCCATCCCTCCGATCCCAGGGCGGCCGACAGTTCATCGGCCACCAGACGAGCCAGCGCGTCGTCACCCCCGAACAACCGTGACGCGCCACGAACGGGGAAGGCGAGTCGTCCGGGTGCGGACAACTCGACCCGAGGAGTGAAGCGGTCGACCAACGCGACGATCGATGCGAACACACGCGACTCGCGCTCGGGATCCGGATCGAGCACGACCAGATCAGGACACCGCCGTTGCGCGTCGCGTCGACGCTGGCCGCGCTGCACGCCCTCGGCGCGCGCCGCCGGCGACGTGGCCAGGACACGATCGGCGCGCAGCACCGCAGCCGGTTCATCGGGCCGACGTCCGGTGGCGATGATCGGCCAGTCGATGCACCGGGCGACGAGGGTGCGCACCGCGTCGAGATCGCCCGCGGCGTTCATCCCGGCAACGACAGTTCGCGGCGCCGTGACCGCGCCGCCCGACCACGACCGGTGACGTCGACCATCATCGACCGCGACCGCAGATGACCATCGCCGCGACCCGGACCGTCCCATGTCCCGGCGCGCACCGTCATCGCCAGATCACCCGACCACGACGCACCCACATGGCCACCATCGGGATGCACGACCACCACCACTCCGCCGCGTTCACGCACCCGCGCCCCGAGACGACGGACCTCGGCGGGACGCACCGTCAGCCGGGCGTCGACCACGACCACGTCGATGGCCACCACCAGCGCGGCGATCACCTCGGCCACCCGGTCGCCGTCACCCACCTCGACGAAGGCACAGCGGCCGGGATCGATCCCGGACTCCAGCACACCGAGGGGAGCCAACTCACGCAGACCGACCACCACGCACCACCGGCCCGGCGAGAGAGCGGCGGCGAGGGCGAGGGCGACCGATGTGGCACCGATCCCCTCGATGGTCACGGTGCTGCCGCGGTCCACTCCCCCGTCGACCAGAGGGGCCAACGGGCCGCCCACCTCCAGTCGCCGCTCGGCCGCCGGGATCGTCGGACGGATGCGATCGGCCAGGGCACGGGCCAGCGCCCGACGATCGACGACATCCCCGGACGGAACCGGAGCCGGCTGGGACCGGAGGGGAAGGGCCATGACGCCAGTATCGAACATGTGTTCGAGGCTGGCAAGGGGTCAGCCGCCGAAACCCTCCGGCTGCACGACCTCGACGCCCTCGCGATAGTGGGTGAACAGCTCCTCGAGCCGCTCGCGGAGGCCAGCAGCCGATCCGCTGGTGGCCAGCTTCACGGTGATCACGTTGGTGCCCACCGAGACCGACTCGACCCCGCCGACCTCGAACAGGGTGCGGGCCACGAGATCGGCGGGACGCTCGGCCACGATGTCATCGAGCGATCGGTACACCTCGGCTCCCATCCCGGTGAGGGGACGGTTGGTCTCGAACCGCACCACCCCGGGCAGGATCGAGGACTTCTCGAGGACGGTGACTGGCTGACCCATGGGGCGACTGTATCCCGATCAGATCGGCGGTCGGGGCCGTGCCGCCCGTCGGGCCGCGGCCCCGATGCGGGCCACCGGCACGGCCAGCGCGATCGAGACCACGCCGAGCAGCGCGTGCACGATGACGAATCCGGCATCGTGATCGGCCAGCGCGATCTGCGGGATCCGCACCAACCACACCACAACGGTGACGAGGCCGGCGGTGAGCAGCACCTTGCCACCCGAGTCGCGCACGACGCCCCGCCACGCCCGCACCGTCACCATGAGCACGGCCACCGCCAACACCAGCAGCACGATCGACAACACAGTGGAGAACGTCTTCGAGGCCGTCGACTCGTCCGAGCGCAACGTGTTCGAGATCCGGTTGCCCCACACGAACACCGACCAGACGACGAAGGCACTCAGCACGACACGCTGACGAATGGGCATCGACTCAGCGTAGTGATCCGACCGTCACCGGCAGATTCCACGAACGGCGATGCTCGTCACACGGTCCGATGCGTCGGAGCGCATCGAGATGGGACGGTGACGCGTACCCCTTGTTCTCGTCCCACCCGTACTCGGGATGCCGTCGGGCCAACTCGATCATGAGGGTGTCGCGTTCGCACTTGGCCAGCACACTCGCGGCGGCCACACCGGCACAGGTGAGATCGGCCTTCACCAGGGTCACCACCGGCGGTGTGGGCCCGGCGATCGCCGCAGCGGGATCGAACAGCCCGGCGGCGGCCGGAGGGGTCAGCCAGTCGTGGCTCCCGTCGAGGAGGACCACGTCGACGTCGATCGGCAACGCCGCCAGGGCCCGCTGCGCCGCCAGACGCAGGGCGGCGACGATCCCGTGCTCGTCGACCTCGGCCGCGCCGGCATGACCGACGGCGCTGGCCGCGGCCCATCGTTCGATGCGCGGCACCAGATCACGGCGAACTGCCGGTCGCAGCAACTTGCTGTCACGCACACCGGGCAGTGGTCGTCGCACCGTTGCGTCGATCACCACCACGCCGACGGTGGCCGGGCCACCGAGCGCACCTCGTCCGACCTCGTCGATGCAGGCGACCCGACGATGACCCGACCGCAGGAGCCGCTTCTCCACGCGCAGCGTCGGGGCCGTCACGCGGTCGAACGTACCGTGTGCCGAGGGCCCGGACGGGGAACGACGGTCCGGCGCGCGGGGCTCACTCCACCCAGGTCTGGGTGAGGCGCACCACGCCGGTCTGGAACGGCTGCGCCGGCTTTCCGTCCGGGAGGGTCTGGTTCACGATGTTGCGGACGTTCTTGGCCGCACCGAGCGCCCACTGGGTGTGGGACAACCAGATGTAGGGCACCAGTTCGGTCTGGCGCTTCTGGAGTTCGGCGTAGGCCTGGGTGCGGACCGCCGGATCGTTCGACGCCCGGGCCCTGTTGAGCGCATCGTCGATCTGCGAGTCCTGCAGACGGGCGATGTTCAGCGCCAACGGGCCGGTGGCGTTCTTGCCGATCCACCACACGTAGTCGCCATCCGGATCCGCGGCACTGAACTGACGCCACAGGTTGGCCTGGTACTGGCCGGTCACCGCATCGGAGACGTACTTGCTCTGCTCGGTGGTCGTCGTGTTGACCGTGACACCGCACGCCTCCCACTGCTGCTTGATCAGCGCAGTGGTGTTCACGTTGGCCGGCACCGGTGTGGTGCCCAGCGTGATGGTGATCGGACCCTTCTCGGCCTTCACCTGCTCGAGCAACGCCCTACCGGCGCCGGGATCGTTGGTCGTGAACCCGCTGTTGGAGTACCACGGCGAGTCGGGGGTGAACTGACTGTCGGCCAGTCGATCGGCCGGCGTCTCGTTGATCACGAGGATGGCCTTCGGGTCGGTGCACAACGCCAGACCCCGACGAACGCGCACGTCGTCCTGCGGCGCCTTCGAGGTGTTGAACATGATCATCGCTTCTTCGGACTCGGTCGGATCGGCGACGAACTGGATCTTCCCGGACTTGGCCTCGGCCTGGAGCTTGTTGATGGCCGGCCAGTCGGTGGTGTGGATCATCTGGACGTCACCCGACAGCAGGGCGTTCACCCGGTTCTGCGGGTCGACGATCGGACGGAACTCCACCGAGTCGAGGTACGGCAACTTGGTGCCGGCCGAGTCGGAGCGCCAGTAGTTCGGGTTCTTCGTACCCACCCAGCGGTTGTCGGGGATCCATTCCTTCTGGAGGAACGGACCCGAACCGATGGGCTGACGCGACGCCGCCGCACCCTCGGCCCTCAACTGGGCCGGAGCGGCGATGTAGCCCACCTGCGCGGCGAAGACCGATGGCAGCGAGGCCCACGGATCGATCGTGGCGATGGTGAGCTGCAAGGACGACACCACGGTGACCGAGGCGATGTTGGCCAGCGCCGCACCGGTCAGGGCGTTGGCCTTCACCGTGTCGATGCTCAACTTCACCGCCGTCGCATCGACCGGCGTGCCGTCGGAGAAGTTGACGTCAGGGCGCAGGTCGACGGTCCATGTCCGGAAATCGGCACTGGGCGTGAACGACTTGGCCAGATAGGGCTGCGCCTTGCCCGTTGCGTCGATGGCCGTCAGCGGATCGAACACGGCGTTGCCGATCATGTAGCCCGAGATGGCCCAGCGGTTGTTGGTCGGGTTGAAGCCGTCGGTCTCGGCCTCGAGCGCGAACTTGACCGAGCCGCCCGCCTTCCCGTTGCCGGCCGGCTTCACGGTGACATCGGTGGTCCGGTCCGGGTCACCGTTCGACGACGAACCACCACACGCAGCCACCAGCAACCCGATGGCCATGACCACCGCGACGACCGGTGCCCATCGTCCTGTCCGACCAGCGCTGGCCGCCCCCGCCGAGTCGCTCCACTCGCACCCCATGGCGGACCCCCCACTGCGCAGGGACCAGCCCTGCGCCCTCGCCGTTCCGGTGGCCAGAACCTAGAGGTGAACTCCGTCATATGCGAGCGATTCGGCGGCGCGCCGGAACCCGGGGATCTGATCGGGCAACCGGCCCCGGGACGCGGAACGACCCGGGGCGGACCCCGGGTCGTTCCTCACTTCAACACTTCAACGTTGCGTCAGTCTTCGTACCTGACTCACTCCACCCAGGTCTGGGTGAGGCGCACCTCGCCCCGCTGGAAGGGCAGCGCCGGCTGTCCGTCCGGGAGGGTCTGGTTGACCAGGTTGCGGACGCTGTTGGCCGCACCGAGCGCCCACTGGGTGTGGGCCAGCCAGATGTAGGGCACTAGTTCGGTCTGACGCTTCTGGAGGTCGGCGTAGGCCTGCTTGCGGACCGCCGGATCGTTCGACGCCCGGGCCTTGTTGAGCGCGGCATCGATCTGCGGATCCGACAGACGCGCGATGTTCAGCGCCAATGGTCCGGTGGCGTTCTTGCCGATCCACCACACGTAGTCACCGTCCGGATCGGAGGCGGCGAACTGACGGAAGAGGTTGGCCTGGTAGTTGCCGGTCACCGCATCGGAGACGAACTTGCTCTGCTCGCTCGTGGTCGTGTTGACGGTGACACCACACGCCTCCCACTGCTGCTTGATGAGGGCAGTGGTGTTGGTGTTGGCCGGCACCGGCGTGGTGCCCAGCGTGATGGTGATCGGACCCTTCTCGGCCTTGACCTGATCGATCAGGGCCTTGCCCGCGGCCTGGTCGTTGGTCTTCCACCCGCTGTTGGAGTACCACGGCGAGTCGGGGGTGAACTGACTGTCGGCCAGACGATCGGCCGGCGTCTCGTTGATCACGAGGACCGCCTGCGGATCGGTGCACAACTTGAGACCCTGACGGACACGCACGTCGTCCTCGGGAGCCTTCGAGGTGTTGAACATGATGAACGACTCTTCGGTCTCGGTCGGATCCGCCACGAACTGGATCTTCCCGGACTTGGCCTCGGCCTGCAGCTTGTTGATGGCTGGCCAGTCGGTGGTGTGGATCATCTGCACGTCACCCGACAGCAGGGCGTTCACCCGGTTCTGCGGGTCGACGATCGGACGGAACTCCACCGAGTCGAGGTACGGCAACTTGGTGCCGTTGGCATCGGAACGCCAGTAATTGGGGTTCTTCGTGCCCGACCAGCGGTTGTCGGGGATCCATTCCTTCTGGATGAACGGACCCGAGCCGATCGGCTGCCGCGACGCCGCCGCACCCTCGGCCTTCAACTGGGCCGGAGCAGCGACGAATCCGACCTGGGTGGTGAGGATCGCCGGCAGCGACGCCCACGGATCGGTCGTGGTGATGGTGAGCTGCGAGGGCGACACCACGGTGACCGAGGCGATGTTGGCCAGCGCGGCACCGGTCAGGGCATTGGCCTTGACGGTATCGATGCTCAACTTCACTGCCGCGGCATCGACGGGCGTGCCGTCGGAGAAGGTGACGTTGGGCCGCAGATCGACGGTCCAAGACTTGAAGTCCGAACTCGGCGTCATGGCCTTGGCCAGATAGGGCTGGGGCTTGCCGGTGGCGTCGTACGCCGTCAGCGGATCGAAGACCGCGTTGCCGATCATGTAGCCCGAGATGGCCCAACGGTTGCTGGTCGGGTTGAAGCCGTCGGTCTCGGCCTCGACCGCGAACTTGATCGACCCACCGGCCTTCGGGTTGCCCGAGGCCTTGATGGTGATATCGGTCGTGTTCTTCGAGTCGCTGTTCGAACTCGACGAACCGCCACACGCAGCGGCGATCAACCCGAAGGTCATCGCCACGGCGACGATCGGAGCCCAACGACGAACACCTCGTCGACGGACCACGGGCGTCTCCGTGATGTCGTAACTGTCCCTTGCCATGCCGGGTGCCCTCCTCTGCGCCGGATCCGGATCCGCCGCTGCTCTCCCTGGTGGTGGGCAGACCCTAGAGGTGAATGCGGTCACATGCGAGCAGGTGACGGCGGATCCCTGCGCGGGGCTCCCGTCCGTGCTCCCGTCCGAGCCGATCCGGCCCCGAGGGTCAGGTGAACGAGCGGTGTTCGTGGCGAGGTTCGGCCAGCAGGGCCTCAGAGCGAGGCTCGGTCGACGCCCATGCCGGATCGAGGGTCGGGGCTGCGACGCGCACGGCCACGTCGTCGACCCGGGGGGCGAGGTCCCACAGCAGCGCGGGCCGGGCCCCGTGCCAGCGCAGGGCGAACGAGAGGCGGCCGTGGGCCGTGGGGAGGTCGTGGACGGCGAGCGGGCTGCCGAACCACTCGTCGATGTCCAACGGCAGCAGATCGAGACCGACACCGTCGTCGTCGACCAGCAGGGACCGCACCGAGCGCAGGAACTCGATGGTGCGCCATGGGTCGTCACCCTGCGTCGCCGATGGCCAGGTCCAACACGGAGCCCCCTCCGCCAGTCGACTGCGCAGCGCCGCAATGGCATCGGTCCGCTCGTCGGCTCGGAGCGTGTGGGTGCGGTGCACCGCGGCGGCGCGCTCCGCGACCATTGCGGCGGCATCGGATTGACCGAGCGCGCGAAGGGTGGCCGCTGTCGCCTCCAGTGCACTTGCCACCTGATCGACGTCGCGCCCTTCATCTCCACCACCGGCGCGAGGCCGACCGCGACCGAACCGCGACATGCACCGCCGCCAGAGCGGCCCGACCAGACGTCGATGCAACAGACCGGCGCCGGCGGCCATGATCGATGCGATCTCGACACCGACGGCGCCGTCATCGGCCAGTCGTCGATGGCGATCCAGCGCGACGAGAACGCGTGCCGTGGTAGCCGTGTCGCCGCCACCGAAGGAACCATCGCTGCGCCGGGTGGCGAGCGCACCGAGAAGGAGATCTCGCGCCGTGACGTGCAGGCCGTGTTCGTCGAGGGCCATCGCCATCTCGGCGGCCAGTCCGGCATCGTCGTCACCGATCCCGGCGCGCAGGCACAAGCCGGCATGGACCAACAGATGACGTCGTGCGGCATCGACCGCCGAGGCGGCGTCGCGCTCGGGGAGCTCGATGCGAGGGGCACCCGCTGTCTGGGTCCGCCATCCCGAGACCACGACGTCCGACGCCACCATCGAGGCCACGTCGACCGACACACCATCAGGTACGTCGTCGAGGGCGAGTGCCATCCGCAGCGTCGCCGTGTGGGGCAGTGGGAACACGAATGCGGCCGCCACATCGCCATTACCCGAGCGCACTCCGCCGATCGGCCACTCGCCCTCGGCGGTTCCCGCCGTGACGGCATCGAGGACCTGGGCGGTGGTGCCCGTCGTCGAACGCGACGGTTGACGTGTGACCCACAGCGTCCGGCGGCCATCGACGCGGACTTCGTCACCGTCGAGGTCGACCGACGTGATCCGTCGACCGTCCGACGGACGGAGCACAACGGCAACGGCGACGGCGACGGGCGCGGCGTTGTGCAACTCGACGAGGGCGAAGGGTCGACCGGCCGCGACGCTGGCCCAACAGCGTTGCTCGATCGCCCCGTCGGGGACGCGCAGCGCCGACACCACCACCGGCGCGTCCTCCACCAACCACTGACGCACCGCAGCATCGGCCGACGCGAGATGCCAACCGTCGGCCGCACCGGCGGCCCAGTCGAGCGTCCATGGCGCCGATCCGGATCGCACCACTCCGTGTCGATCCAACTCGACCCCTCCGCCAGTGGCCAGCGCCGCAACGGTGATCGAACGGTCGGTGACCCGACGGACCTCGGATGCCATCGTCGCGACGCTAGTTCCGGCCACCACCCGCTCCTCCGGCCCGTCTCCAGTCCACCCACGGCCCACCTTCGCCCCGAGGTCGGTACCGGCGGTCGCCCTACACTCCCGACGTGGTCGCGCCCGACACCGCCGTGCTCATCCCGGTCAAGGCGTTCGTCGACGCGAAGGCACGCTTGGCGCCGGCACTCGGTCCCGCCGAGCGCGCGCAGCTGGCCGAGACGATGGCCACCACCGTGGTGCACGCGGCGTCGACGCTGCCGGTATGGGTGGTGTGCGACGACGACGCCGTCGCCGCGTGGGCGACGAAGGTCGGTGCCAACGTGTTGTGGAAGCCGGGCCGTGGTCTCAACGGTGCCGTGGCCGAGGGCGTCACCGATCTCGCGCACCTCGACATCGGCCGCGCCATCGTCGTGCACGCCGACCTGCCCCACGCCCGCGATCTCGCCCATCTCGCAGCTCGCGACGGCATCAC
>Ga0172372_10000336_pt1 | contig 73413 bp, 75 predicted proteins | sample LakKiv5m_2_FD_114544 | JGI IMG/M metagenome (GOLD analysis project Ga0172372, IMG submission 114544) | Freshwater microbial communities from Kabuno Bay, South-Kivu, Congo - kab_092012_9.5m | ecosystem: Environmental > Aquatic > Freshwater > Lake | place: Democratic Republic of the Congo...
CATCCGCGAGGACTATCTGCGCATTCTGCGCTTCTTCCGCTTCCAGGCCTGGTACGGCCGATCTGCAGCTGACCTTGCCGGCCTCGACGCCTGCACACGCCTGCGCGCCGGCCTCGATGGTATTTCCGCCGAGCGCATCTGGATGGAAACGAAGAAGCTGTTCGCGGCGCGCGACCCGATGCCTGCACTCACGGCAATGTCCGTCAGCGGCGTCCTGGCGCAGCTCTTCCCGAACGCCCGCGGACTGCAGCTGGTGGCCTCGCTGGTCGCGCTCGAAAGCGGACAGAACCTGCAGCACGATCCCATGTTGCGTTTCCTTGCCCTGTTCTGGAAGGAGGCTGGCGCCGTGCGGACAGTCGCCAGCCGCCTCAAACTGTCGAACGAGGAGAAGCGCCGCCTTGAATGGCCGGCCGAAGACGAAACACACCTAGCCTCCCGGTTGCCTCCCGAGCAGCTGCGCGCCGCCATCTACCGGCGTGGCGCGCAGGTGATCGGCGACCGCGCCATTCTGTCCTGGGCGCAGGATGGGGATCCGGCATGGGCTGCGGTCGTGCAGCTGGTGCGGACCTGGCGCGCGCCGCCCATGCCGCTGGGCGGCGCTGACCTTCTGGCCTGTGGCATACGCGAAGGACCGGCCCTCGGGGCTGCGCTGAAGAAAGCCGAGGAAGCCTGGATCGCCAGCGACTTCCAGCTAACGCGCGAGCAGCTGCTCGCCCTCTAGGGCCACTTCACCACGGGTGGCATCGAGGACAGGATGCTCGCGACATTGCCGCCGGTCTTCAGGCCGAAGGTCGTGCCGCGATCATAGAGCAGGTTGAACTCGACATACCTCCCGCGGCGCACCAGCTGCTCCTCGCGTTCGGCCGCCGACCAGCTCTCCGCCATCCGCTTGCGGACGATCTCGGGATAGACCTCGGCAAAGCGCCGACCCACATCCTGCGTGAAGGCGAAATCCTCCTCCCAATCGCCCGAATTGTAGCGATCGTAGAAGATGCCCCCGATCCCGCGGGGCTCGTCGCGATGGGGCAGAAAAAAGTATTCCTCGCAATGCTTCTTCATGGCCGCATAGTCCGGTGATGTGTGCCCATCGCAGGCCGCCTTCATCGCCGCGTGGAACTGGATCGCGTCGGGATATTCTTGCGTGCGTTGGTAGGCGAGCAGCGGCGTCAGGTCGGCGCCGCCTCCGAACCAGCTTTCCGACGTCACCAGCATCCGCGTGTTCATGTGCACCGCGGGCACGCGCGGGTTGACCATGTGGGCGATGAGCGAGATGCCCGCAGCCCAGAACCTGCCGCCGGATGCCTCAGATCCCGGTATCGTCTTGGCGAACTCGGGCGCAAATTCCCCGTAGACGCAGCTGACATGGACGCCCACCTTCTCGAACAGGCGACCCTTCATGATGGCCATCGTGCCGCCGCCGAGATCAGCCGAGCCGTCGCCCCGCTTCCATGGTGTCTTCTCGAACCGTCCTGCTGAGCCCTTGTAGAGCGGCGGCCCGGCTTCTTCCTCGAGCGCCTCGAACCGGCCGATGATGTCGGCCTGCAGCTGCTGGAACCACGCGACGGCGCGGTTCTTCCGGGTTTCGGTCAGGGCGCTGTCGGCAGTATGGCTCATGGCGATAGCTAGCCGCGCGCAGCCTGCCCCGTCCAGTGAACCGTCCGTCGCAAGGCATGGGCGTGCCAGCCTGACGCAGGCAGGACCCGCCACAGGCTTCAGGATCGGTGGGCTGACCTGAATCGGGGATGGGCCTGATGGCCAGCTGACGGAACCTGTCCCGGGAGGCCTCATTTACCGGCACACACCTTGCGCGACGATCCACTGAGTAAGACTGCGCGTGGAGGGCGGCATGCTGGGCCGTAAGAAGGTAAACGAGACGCTTGCGCTGCGAATCGATCGCATCGCGAAAGCCCCGACCTATGCGCCGGAGCACACGGTCGAACGGAAGTTCGGCAAGCGGGCGATCCGCGCGGAGGGCTGGAGCCCCGGCTCGGTCAGCTTCCAGTCCGGCGAGCGGTTCGACGTGGTGGTCAAGAACATGAGCGCGACGGGCGCGAAGATTGAGTTCATCCGCACCAACTACCTGCCAGACCGGGTCCGCCTGACCGCCAAGGGCGTCAGCCGCTGGGCCTATGTCAGCTGGCAGAGCTGGGGCGTCGCCGGGCTGCAGTTCGTCGCCGAGGACAAGGCCTAGCCGCGCGGGGCGTACAGGCGCACGGTCACGCCATCGATCGTGATGTCCTCGCGAACACGCACACCGCCCTGGCGCGCGACCGCCGCAAGGCAGCGCGGATAGAGCAGGTGCTCCGCCATCAGGACGCGCGCCGCCAGCGTCTCAGGCGTATCTTCGGTCTGAACATCCACCTCGGCGGACCCGATGATCGGACCCTCGTCAACGCCGGCGGTCACCTGATGCACGGTGCAGCCATGAACGCCGTCTCCGGCTTCGAGGCAACGCTTGTGGGTGTCCACCCCGGGGTATTTGGGCAGCAAGGATGGGTGAATGTTGATGAGCCGCCCCGCCCAGGCGTTCACGAACCACGGCGTCAGCACGCGCATGAAGCCAGCGAGTGCGACGAGTTCGACCCCTGCAGCGCGCAGTTCCGCATCGACAGCGCGCTCGAACACCTCCCTGTCCTTGCCAAAGACCCGGTGATCGATAGCTGAGACGCGAACGTGATGTGCGGCCGCCCGCGCGAGGCCGCCGGCTCCTGGCCTGTTCGAAATCACGATCACAGGCTCGTAGGGGCAGTCCTCAGCCTGGGCGGCTTCGAGCAGCGCCTGCATGTTGGAGCCGCGACCGGAGATCAGGATGCCAAGCTGCTTGCGCCTCACGCCGAAGCCAGTTCGCCGATGACGAACGGCGCTTCGCCCGCGCGCGCCAGTTGTTCCATCAAAGGCTGCGCATCGCCCGTTCCCACCGCCATAACGATGCCGATACCGCAGTTGAACGTGCGGCGCATTTCCGCATCCGAGACCGAGCCGGCCCGCTGCAGCCAGTCAAACACGGCTGGCAACGCCCACGCCTTGTCGTCGATCTTCGGAACGAGATGCTCCGGCAGCATGCGCGGTGTATTCTCGGTGAGCCCCCCGCCCGTGATGTGCGCCAGCCCCTTGATGCGCCCGGCGCGGATCGGCGGCAGCAGCGCTTTCACATAGATGCGCGTGGGCGCCAGCAGCGCCTCGCCAAGTTTCTTCGTGGCATCGAACGGCGCGCAGTCATCCCAGGCAAGGCCGGTGCGCTCGACAATGCGACGGATCAGCGAGTACCCGTTCGAATGCGGTCCGGACGAGGGCAGGGCGACCAGCACATCACCCGCCTTCATTCTGTCGACCTTCGGCAGAATGTCCGGCCGCTCCACCGCGCCGACGACGAAGCCGGCGAGATCATAGTGACCCGGCGCATACATTCCCGGCATCTCTGCCGTCTCGCCGCCAACCAGCGTGCAGCCGGCCTGACGGCATCCCTCGGCGATGCCCGCAACGACCTTTGCGCCGGTGCCGGGGTCGAGCTTGCCGGTGGCGAAATAGTCGAGGAAGAACAGCGGTTCTGCACCCTGCGCCAGCACGTCGTTTGCGCACATCGCGACCAGGTCGATACCGATTGTTTCGTGCCGGTTCGTTGCGAAGGCCAGCATCAGTTTGGTGCCGACCCCGTCCGTTCCCGAAACAAGCACCGGATCCTTGAAGCCTGCAGCCTTGAGATCGAACAACCCGCCGAAGCCGCCGAGCGCGCCGTCAGCGCCGGGCCGACGTGTTGAGGCTGCCAGCGGTTTGATCGCATCGACCATTGCGTCGCCCGCGTCGATGTCCACGCCGGCGTCGCGATAGGTCAGGCTTTTGCCAGAGTGTTCACCGCTCATGCGCGGCCACTAACACGTTCGGTCTGGTTATCGCCAGCATGACAAACCAATCATGCACAACCTGCCTTTAATTGGCCGGAAGCCGCTGGTACGACTGCCGCCCATGAGCAAGATCACGAGATTCGTTGCAGTTTTTGCCGCTTCCCTTGCGATGGGCGGCGCCGCCTTCGCCCAGAGCGCCGTCTACCGCGTGAAGGACCTGGTGGTCGACGCTGTGGCGCCGTCCGCTGCCGACGCGGGCCTCCAGGGCCGGAATGCCGCGCGCCTGGTCGGCGCCCAGCGACTCATCGATCGGCTGACCCTGCCCGAGGATCGTTCCCGCGCCAGCCAGCCGATCGAACCCTCCGCCGTGGCGCAGCTCTATCGCAGCTATCAGAGCCAGGGCGACATGAAGAGTTCGTCGGTCTCCGGCGGGATCCGCGCGACGGGCGTCGTGACATGGACGTTCGATGAGGAACGTGTTCGCGCCTACCTCAATCAGCGCGGCGTTCCCTATGTCGACACGCAGGCAGCCAGGGCGCTCATCGTACCGGTGACGGCCTCGAATGTGAACGCGAGCGATTGGGCCTCGCAGTGGGTCACGCGCTCCGGGGCAAATGTCGTCGGCAAATCGGACGACACGATGCTCACGCCTTACGTCGCCTCCGCCCGCGTCTGGTCCCAGCGACCGTCCACCGCAGACATGCAGGGCGAGCTCTCCTCGACTGGCGCGGATCATGGCGTCATCGCTGAGGCCTATATGCAGGGCCCGCAATACTATGTGCGGCTGACTGACATGCGCCCCAGCGTTCCCAATCCGACCATCGGTGTTGTGGGCCCCTTCGTCAGTCTCGCCTCAGCGCAGACAGGCGCCGTGTCTGAACTGGAACGTGCCTGGAAGGCGGCTTCGGTCATCCGCTCGACAGGTTCGACCAGCGTCTCCCTTGTCGCGAACTTTGCCGACTTGCAGCAGTGGACCCGCATCCGGAAAGGACTGGAGTCCTCCCGATTGGTGCAGAACCTCAATGTTGAATCCCTCTCGATTGCCGGCGCGGATATCACATTCTCCTTCTCGGGCCGGCCAGACCAGCTTCAGTCCGACCTGCGCTCACGCGGCGTCGACCTGCGTGGCGGTGATGGCGGCGGCTGGGTCCTGTCTGTGACGGGAGCGCCATGACAGGCGGCCCATCAGGCGCTGACCGACATTCCGGCCAGCTGTTCCTGGACTTCCCAAAAGCGGACCCCGCAAGCCGGCCTCTCATTGAGTCCGGTTCTTACAGCTCTGCGGTCGCATCACTGAAACGCTGGCGCTACTGGCCCGGCGGACAACTGGCGCTGACCGGCGAAGTCCAATCTGGCCGCTCGCGCCTGCTGCGCATGTGGGCGGAAGAAACCGGCGCAGCGATCGTGACGGGCCAGGGGCTGGCCGAGGCGGCCATTGACGAGATCGCGCGTCTTTCGGTTTCCGCACTTGCGGTGGACGATGCCGATCAGCCGTCCAACGGTCTCGGACTGCTCGCCACCCTTAACCTTTGCCGCGACCGTGGCGCGCCTGTCCTTTTGTCGGGTCGGGCGGAACCGGCGATCTGGTTTGCGACGCCGCCTGATCTGCGCTCGCGTCTTTCCGCCATGCCGGTCGCGCATATCGAGCCTGCGGACGAGGAGACCCTTGCTGCCCGACTGCGCGAAGCCTGCGCCCTGCGGCATCTGATAATCCCCGAAGAATCAGTCACTTATCTTGCTCGACGCATGGAGCGGTCATGGGAGGCAGTCAGCCGTGTTGCTGACCAGCTCGCCCGCACGCCGGGCCGCGCAGAGGGCCTCAGGTCTGCGCGTGCGGTTCTGGTCGCTCTCGGAATGGACCCCGGCTGACCTGCCGTCTGGCAAATGATCCGTAATATGTTGATGGTAATCGACTTCTTCATGGCTGGCGTCAGACCGGCCGAAGACATTGGGCGATGATGGCAGACCGAGCTGACAAGGCCGACCGAGGACGCGCGCGCGAGATCGCGCCGGCGAGCCGTACAACAAGCGGGGTGACATCCCCCCTGGCCAACTCGCCGGAACGCTTCTTCAACCGCGAACTGAGCTGGCTGAAGTTCAACATGCGCGTGCTGGAGGAGGCGGAAAACCGCCGCCATCCGTTGCTTGAGCGTCTGCGCTTTCTCTCGATCTCTTCCTCGAACCTCGATGAGTTCTACTCTGTCCGCGTCGCGGGCCTGCGCCAGCAGGCGCGCACCGGCATCACCCGCATCTCCTCCGACGGACTCACCCCGCAACAACAGCTCCAGCATATAGGCTCTGAGGCCGGCCAGCTGATGGCCGAACAGCAGCGCATCTGGAATGACATACGCGCCGAGATGAAGCGGGCAGGGCTCGCCGTCGTCGATGGCGAGGACCTCTCAGAGGCCGACGCCGAATGGCTGCGCATCCGTTTCATGGAGCGCGTCTTCCCGGTGCTTACCCCGCTGGCGCTTGATCCTTCCCACCCCTTTCCCTTCCTGCCCAACCAGGGCTTTGCCGTCGGCTTCTCGCTCTATCGCTCCACAGACAAGGAGCGGATGAATGCGCTGGTTCCCATACCGACCCATGTCGAGCGCTTCATCGAACTGCCTCGGACGCCGAAGGGCCGCCGCTTTATCGCGCTCGAAGACGTCATCACGCTCTTTCTCGACATGCTGTTCCCCGACTGCGTATCGAAGGGCCGCTGCATCCTGCGGGTCATCCGCGACAGCGACATCGAGATCGAGGAAGAAGCCGAAGACCTTGTCCGCGAGTTCGAAATCCTGCTGAAGCAGCGCCGCCGCGGCCGCATCGTGCGCCTCAAGATCGACGCCAATGGTCCGGAAGACCTCAAGGCCTTCTTCATCGAGGAAATCGGGGCCGAGCCGATGGATGTCGTCGAGGTCGTCGGCATCATGGGCATGAATCAGCTGCGCGAGCTGATCGTCGACGACCGCCCAGACCTCGTCTTCCGTCCCTTCGAGCCCCGCTTCCCCGAGCGCGTGCGCGAGTACAATGGCGATCTCTTCGCCGCGATCCGGGTGAAGGACATCCTCGTCCACCATCCTTACGAGTCCTTCGATGTGGTCGCCCAGTTCCTGCGACAGGCGGCGCGCGATCCCGAGGTCGTCGCAGTGAAGCAGACGCTCTACCGCACGTCCAAGAACTCCCCGATCGTCGCCGCTCTCATCGAGGCTGCCGAAGCTGGCAAGAACGTCACGGCGCTGGTTGAGCTCAAGGCCCGCTTCGATGAAGAAGCCAACCTGCGCCTCGCCCGCGATCTCGAACGCGCTGGCGTGCAGGTCGTGTATGGCTTCATCGACCTCAAGACCCACGCCAAGGTCTCGCTGGTGATCCGCCGCGAGCAGGGCAGCCTGCGCGCCTACACCCATGTCGGTACGGGCAACTACCACCCCATCACTGCGCGCATCTATGACGACCTCTCGCTCTTCACCGCCGACGATGTGATCGGCCGCGATGCAGGTCGGCTATTCAACTTCGTCACCGGCTATTCGCGCCCGAAGGAGATGGAGGCTATGGCCATCTCCCCAGTCAATCTCAAGTCAACCCTCCTGCAGCTGATCGACGATGAGATCGCGCACGCAAAAGCCGGCCGCCCGGCGCAGATCTGGGCAAAGCTCAACTCGCTGGTCGACGAGACGGTGATCGACACGCTCTATCGCGCGAGTCAGTCCGGCGTCTCGATCCAGCTCGTTGTACGCGGCATCTGCTGCCTGCGGCCCGGCGTCGCGGGCCTGTCTGAGAACATCGAGGTCAGATCCATCGTCGGCCGCTTCCTCGAGCACGCGCGAATCGTCTGCTTCGGGGCTGGCCATGGCCTGCCGTCCGACGATGCAAAGGTGTTCATAACTTCCGCAGACTGGATGCAGCGAAATCTTGATCGGCGTGTTGAAACGCTGACGCCGATCAAGAATCCCACTGTCCACAACCAGGTTCTCGACCAGATCATGTTGGCTAACCTGAACGACCGTGCGCAAAGCTGGACGTTGCGCCCCGATGGACGCTATGTGCGTACCGCGACGGGCAAGAGCCGCCAGGCCTTCTCGGCGCACGACTACTTCCTCGAGAACCCCAGCCTGTCCGGCCGGGGCAGTGCGCTGCGGCTAACAACCCCGCCGCAACTGAAGCCAAGGACCTGACGCCGCTCATCTGGCTGACTGTCCAGCAGGCTCGGGAAAGGGACAGACGGTCAGGTTAGGCGAATGACGTTGACGGCCACAGCCAGATCGAAAGCCGCCGGCAAGGCCATCCGCTGGCGCCGGATTGGCGTGATGGATGTCGGCTCCAACTCGGTCCGCCTTGTCGTCTACGATGTCCGCGGCCGCGCGATGCAGCCGCGCTTCAACGAAAAGGTGCTCGCCGGCCTTGGTCGCGGCCTCATCGCCACTGGCCAGCTTCATCCCGAGGGCGTCGAGATCGCGATCGCCGCGCTCTCCCGTTTCGCCTCCATCACGCGCGCCCAGAAGGTCGAAGCCTTGTTCCCCTTCGCCACCGCCGCCGTGCGCGAGGCCTCGAACGGCAAGGAGTTCGTCGAACGGGTGAAAAGGGAAACCGGCATTCAGCTGCGCGTCCTGTCGGGAGATGATGAAGCGCGGTTCGCGGCCGAAGGGGTTCTCGCGGGCACGCCCGGTGTCGATGGCGTTGTTGGCGATCTGGGCGGCTCTAGTCTCGAGCTCGCCCGTCTCGTCAGCGGTCGCTATGAGAGCGGCTCGACCTATCCCCTGGGGCCACTCGCCCTCGAAACCGGCGGCGGCTTCAGCGAGGACAAGGTTCTGGGCCGCGTGCGCGAAGCGCTGTCAGGCGCCCCGGAGCTCAAGAAATCGGGCGACGTCTTCTTCGCCGTCGGCGGGGCCTGGCGCGCCATCGGCACGATGCATATGGAGCTGACGCGCGCGCCGCTGCATATGCTGCAGAATTACGAGATGGAGGCGGCCGATCTCGCCAAGCTGCTGGGCGAGATCATCGGCGGCAAGAAGCACGCCGATCTCCTCCAGGAAGTCGCCCGCAAGCGCGCTGCGACCATTCCCTACGCCGCTGCCGTCCTCAAGAGCGTGATCGAGATCGGCAAGTTCCGCTCCGTGATGATCTCCTCCTACGGTGTCCGCGAAGGCATCATCTTCGACAGTCTTGACCTTGCCGAGCGCCAGGAAGATCCGCTCGATGCCGGTCTCGACGCGCTCATCGCCGACGAGCACGCCTCGGAATTCGGTCGCGCACTGGCCGAGTGGGCGAGCGAGGCGGCGCCCTATACGCTCAATGCGCGCCTCTCCGCAGCGGCTTGCCGGCTGGTTGATATCGGTGCGCTGCTGCATCCCGATCACCGCGCTGACCTCGCCTTCGATCTTGTCGCCCGCGCGCCATTGCCCGGTCTCAACCACCGTGATCGCGCCGCGCTCGCGCTTGCCGTCGCTTCCCGCTTCAAGCGCGGCGTGCGGAACGATGTGAGCGAGAAGCTTCTCGACGCCAACCTTGCCGGCAAGGCGCGGGCCCTCGGCGCACTCATGCGTCTTGCCGCCGACTTTTCGGGCCGTTCCGCCGATCTCCTGCGCCATGCCCGGCTCACCTGCGATGGCGACACGCTGACGCTCAAGGTGACGCCTGCCTATCGCGCGCTCGTATCCGAATCCGTGGAACGCCGCCTCGAACAGGCCGCCGACGAACTCGACATGGACTACGCGCTCATCACCTGAACGCCAGACGCGGCAGCGAAAGCCGCTCAAATTTTGGCGGAAAGCCGTTGTCCGATATCGGGGAATGCAGGAACACGCACGCCCATCCATTCAACAGCTCTTCCTGGGATCATCCCATGGCGGTCCGTGCCCGTGCTCACCTCTTGTGATGTGCCGCCGCACCAGACACGATCATCCCTGAGCGCTTCGCGTGCATCTTGCGCAAATTCTGCGCCGCCCATCGGGCGGCTGATGTTTTGCAATCTCGCCTCGTCACCCTCCCGAGCAGCGACAGAAGGGAACATCCCTAAAGGAACAAGGGCGTGCTCGCCAGCGCCCGCGGCCGGCCCCAATCCCCCGGGCTGCCCATGGCTTATTACCCACTGCGCGATGCCTCGGAAGTGCAAGCTTGCGGCAACGCGCCCTCCTGCCTGTCGACGCGCAAACCTCTCCCAGCTAGACAATCTCAAACGGGAGCCGATCCATGAAGCACGTCCTTCTCGTCCTCGGGGCATCACTCCTTGCAGCCTGCGCGTCTGCGCCGCAGCCGGCAATGGCGCAGACCACCTTCAGGGCGGAAGGAAAATCGCTTCGACAGATCTATGAGCATCTGCATGCCAATCCCGAACTGTCCTTCCAGGAGAAGAACACCTCGGCCATCCTCGCTGCTGAGATGAAGCGCCTGGGCTTCACGGTCACCACCGGACTGGGCGATGCATGGGTCAAAGCGCGCGCGCAGAAGGACTATGGCAGGATCGAAGACGGCGTCGGCGGTTACGGTTTCGTCGCTGTACTCGAGAACGGTCCCGGCCCGACGCTGATGATCCGCGCCGACATGGACGCGCTTCCGCTGGTCGAAAAGACCGGCTTGTCCTACGCCTCCAAGGCGCGCGACACGGCCTGGAGCGGGGAAGAGTCCGGCGTGATGCACGCGTGCGGCCATGACATTCACATGACTGTGTGGATCGGAACCGCGCGCGAACTTGCCGCCCGCAAGTCCGAATGGAAGGGAACTCTGGTCATGATCGCACAGCCGGCCGAGGAGATCGGCCTTGGTGCGCTCTCCATGATCGAGGATGGCCTGTTCACGCAGTTCCCCAAGCCCGACCACGTCATCGCCCTGCACGATAACGCCGCGTTGCCGGCAGGCGCGCTGGGCGTTGGCTCCGGCTATCTCATGGCAAATGTCGACTCCGTCGACATCAAGGTTACCGGGGTCGGCGGTCATGGCGCCTATCCGCAGGACACGAAGGACCCGATCGTCATTGCCGCGCGCATCGTCACGACGCTGCAGACGCTCGTCTCGCGCGAGATCGCCCCGGACGATGCCGGCGTCGTCACGGTCGGCGCCTTCAATGGCGGCTTCAAGCACAACATCATCCCGGATGAAGTCGAACTGCAGCTCACCGTCCGCTCGTTCGCAGACGCCACGCGCGAGAAGCTGCTGACAGGCATTGAGCGCATTGCGCGCGCTGAGGCGATGGCCGCCGGCCTGGATCCGGACAAGGCGATCGACATGCGCGTACGCGCCGACGCCACTCCCTCACTCTATAACGACCCGGCCCTTGTCGCGCGGGTCACAACGGCCCTGCGCAGGGAGTTCGACGCCAAGGCGATCTACACTGCAACGCCGAGTATGGGCGGGGAGGATTTCGCCCGCTATGGTCGCACACTGGAGCGCGTTCCGATCATGTTGCTCTGGCTCGGGGCCGTTTCGCAGGAGAAGTTTGACGCAGCCCAGAAGCCCGGCGGCAAGCCGCTTCCGGCTCTCCACTCCTCTGAATTCGCCCCGGACCCAGATCCCACGATTACAGCCGGCGTGAAAGCGATGACGGCCGCAGCGCGAGAGTTGTTGAAGTAGTTCCTGTCCTGGCCCTCAAGGCGTCAGGAACAGCGTCCGCTCCCGCGCGCGCCGGTTCGCGAGCGCCTTCATCACCACGCCGTTCATCCGGTTCCACAGGAGAAATGCGTTTGCCGCGCCGGGACGGTCGTCGACATTGACCTTCTTCACGATCGACGAGCCGCGCGTCTTGCCGGATCCCACATTGTAGCAGAACGCCACCATCGCGCTGAACTCGTTCAGCGTCACCGGGACTTTCACATAGCGCTCGATCGCCTCCTCGCACCAGTGCAGGTCGTCGCGCAGGAATGCATCGGCCTCTTCTTCCGTGATCACATCTTTCTCGCCTTCGAGCATGAGGTGGCCATACCCGATCAGCCACAGCCCGCCGAGCTCATAGGCCTTGAGCTGCAGCGTCTCCTCTTCCTTGATGATCTGAACCGCCGTGTGGTTGGTGTTGTACTCTGCCGGCATCCGATGGACGGGGGTGGGATCGAGGGCATCAAGGAAATTCACGTCGCCCGTCAGTGGCACGAGGGGAATGCCGCCCGCGGTCGGGATCGCCTCGCTTTCCGCATCCGGCACGAGCGGCGCGGGGGCTGGAACAGCCGCAAGGCCCAACGATGCGGGTTCTGTTTCCCCAGCACGCGGCGCAGGCGCGCAAGCGGCTGTAAGGCCTGCAATGAGGCCGGCGACACCAATCGCAAGTCTCCTACCCACGTCCGCGTCCTCCCTCCGGTCCCGGCCGCCGCGCGGAAGACAATCACACGCCGCCGCCAAGTAAAGCCGCGGCCGGCGCCTGCACTTCAGTCAAGTTCGTCGCGGCGCGGCCTGCGCGCGTTTACTTCCCAATTACAAGAATGAACAAAGTAAACTCGCACGAATACGATTCAAAAATTGCATCAAACTCACTCGATTTAGCGATTGCTTAGTCTAGTGCCTGTATCTTCTCACCATAAGCCGAGCAAATCGGCACGACGACACAAACAACGATGGTGGTGGTGATGATGAACGCTAAGGTCCGCGAAACCGCGGCTGATGAAAACGTCGAGCAGTCCTTTCTCAAGGCGCTGTCGTTGCTGGAGCAGGCGCATCGCCGCCTCCACGACGTCGTCAAGGACAATCTGGAACGCAATGGCGAGCGCTCGCTCACGGGCGTGCAGGCTCTTCTGCTGTACGAAATCGGCGAGAGCGAAACGCCTGCCAGCGCCCTTCGCGCTCGCGGCTCCTTCGCCGGCACGTCCATGTCCTACAACGTCAAGAAGCTTCAGGAAGGCGGATACCTGCTACAGTCGCGTTCCAGCGACGATCGCCGCACTGTCCGTCTCAAGCTGACGCCGTCGGGCAAGGCCGTCCGCAACCGCGTCGCTGATCTGTTCGAAAAGCAGGCGACATCGCTTGAGCCGACCGCGTCGGTCCGCTCGGATGATCTCGACCAGCTCAACAAGTCGCTGGCGCGCCTCGAGCGCTTCTGGTCCGACCAGATCCGCTACCAGCTCTAGTTCGTGAGCGTGCAGACCCTGGCCTGATAGTCCGGGGCTGACAAACTGAGGGCGATGAAGGCGGACTTGCCTGAAACCGGCAACCCGACCTGACGTCCCAAAAGCCGCCGGCTCCCTCGGAGCCGGCGGTCCTGTTTTCAGGGTTCGCGCTTGGAGCCGGCTTGCTGCTCCATCTCCCGCGCGCCCTGCAGAATGCCAATCATGCTGTAATTGCCCTCATGGCAGCTGGCCTCGAACATGCGGCTGTTTGTTCTGAGGAGAATGAATTCAACCCGTACAGGCGCCAGAAACATCGCCGCGTCCTGCAGCTGGTAGCTGTACGCGAGCTGGTCGGGAGAATTGAGCTGGAATGTCTCCGTGACGATCCGTTCTGTCGCTGGATCGGACGTTGGCGGAGCAGCGGCATCAGGCCGAAGCAGTCGGGTTTCGACAATCAGGGTATCGCCGTCCCAGCGCCCCTTCGACTCGCCCATGTGAGAGACGAGTTCGGCAGGTCGCCTTCCGGCTGCGAACTCGATGATCCGTGTTTGAGCCATGTCCTCCGTGTTGATGACGAGATGATCGTCGGTCTGGACGAACAGACGGTTCATGTTGCCGGGCGTAATCCCAAGCGGGGCGCCGCCGGGTCCGTGGATGCATCTCTCCCAAAGGTTGCGCGCCTCCGGTCCCTCGGCCTAGTCGCGTGCGGCCTTGATGCTCTTTGCCCATTCCTTTGCAGCGGGGGTCAGCGGTTGTTTGCCATCCGTGGGCTCCACGATGAGTGAGGTGCGAAAGCCGCCACCTTGCGCCGGCATCAGCGGTCCCCAATCGAAATCGGATTCGGGATTGAGACTTTCCTTGAAGAAGCGCGCCTCCATGGCGGCGACCAGGGCTTCGGCCTTTTCCGGCACAACAACGGGCCCGTCGGCTTCCTGTGGTCGTTCCAGCGGCGTGCGCCAGCGGCTCTCCCACACGCCATGAAAATCAGGATGGCCATTTGCCGTGCGCGGGATGTCGGTGGCCTGCGCCCAGGCAGCAGGCGCAATCGCAAATGCAACAGCCAGCGCGCGGATCAATTGCTGTCCCCCTTCTTTGCACGAGCCTCAGCCACGCGGGCGCTGGTGAGCATGTTGAACATGGAATAGTTGCCTTCATGGCACCCATACTCGGATGTGGGAGTGCCTGTGCGGACAATCACATACTCCCCACGCCACGGCCGCGTGTAGAGAACCGGATCGGAAACTGTGTAGCTGTAGAGAATCTCGTCCGCCGACAGCATGGTCAGCCGCTCTGTCACGCGCGTCTCGGTGGACGTCGCGAACGTGCCCTGGACGCCGCCGCGTGTTGCGGCAGCAAGGTTGGTCGTGTCGATCACCAATGCGTCGGCTTCCCAGCGGGCGGTGGAACTGCCGTCCCTCGACCGCAGCGCGGGTGGCGTCCGGGCTCCGCCGAATGGGATGATGCGCAGGTCGGGGCCGTCCTCCGCATAGATCGCGATATGTGCAGGGGTCTGCGTGATCTGGCGCGGATTTACGGTCGGCGTCATGGTCATCGGCGGGCGACCATGGCCGGCGATGCAGCGTTCGCTGTCCGGGCGGGCTTCAGGCCCGTCGGCGGGCGCAAGAAGGCGGCTGCGCGCAGCATCGACGATGGCGCGACCTGCCGCGGTGTAGGGAATGCGGCCATCGTCCGGGTCGATGACGATTGATGTGCGATACCGGCCGCCGACCTTCACAAGCGCCCGAACATTCCCGGCGAAAATGTCAGGATCGACGCCTGCCCCACGCGCCGCCAGCATTTCAAAGTAGCTTTCGCCCAGCTGGGTTGCCCCGGCCTCATCGAGTTCCAGTGAGGAAGCGCCCGGCATCCGCTCCAGCGTCGTGATCCACGGGCTTAGCCACGCACCGGTGAAATCCGGTCGGCCCTCAGCAGTGCGCGGGATGTCGGCGGGCTGTGCATGCGCGCTTGCGCAACTCACTGCCAGCGCCGCCGCAGCCGCAAAGCGCTTCTGCATTGTCCTGTCCCAGCCAATCCGGCAGTTGGACTATTGCCGAGACCCCGGGCCGCGTCGTGGCGGATAATATTGTCCATCAAGACGGCTGCGTTGCGAGCGAGTCTCAAGATGAACTCCTCGCCCCTCTGGCGCATGCATTGCAGCCCTGAGGCCAGAACGTGCTGCCAGAAATTGAGAGCCAGTCGCAACAAGGCTGCGACCTGCGCTCAAGACTGCGGGAGCGATTTGATCTGGGACTAGGAAATGGGCGATCAGGGTTCTAACAAAGACCCAGGGAGCGCCGCAGACGCGCGACACCGCGACGGAGAAACGCCGATGAAACACCTCGCCGCTTTCGAGAATGCGCTCGAGGAAATCCGGTCCGAAGGTCGTTATCGCGTCTTCATCGATCTCAAGCGTTATCGCGGCGAATTTCCGAAAGCATCCGTGCGCCACAATGATGGCCGCGAACAGGACGTGATCGTCTGGTGCTCCAATGACTATCTCGGCATGGGCCAGGACCCAGATGTCATCGCCGCGATGAAGGAAGCGGTGGACACGTTCGGCGCCGGCTCGGGCGGTACGCGCAACATCTCGGGCACCACGCGCTACCACGTCGAACTGGAAAAAGAGCTCGCCAGCCTGCACGGCAAGGAAGCCGCACTGCTGTTCACCTCCGGCTATGTCTCGAACGAGGCGACGCTCTCAACGCTCGCCAAGATCATGCCGAACGTCATCATCTATTCGGACGAGCTCAACCACGCCTCGATGATCGAGGGCATCAAGCGCGCCCATTGCGCAAAGCGCATCTTCCGCCACAACGATCTCGCGCACCTGCGCGCGCTGCTGGAGAATGATCCAGCCGACGCCCCGAAGGTCATAGCCTTCGAGTCGGTGTACTCCATGGATGGCGATGTCGCGCCGATGGAAGCCATGTGCGATCTTGCCGAAGAGTTCGACGCGATGACCTATCTTGATGAGGTCCACGCCGTCGGCATGTACGGGCATGAAGGCGCCGGCGTCGCCCAGCGCGACAATGTCATGCACCGCATCACGATCTGCGAAGGCACGCTCGCCAAGGGCTTCGGCGTCATGGGCGGGTACATCGCTTCTAAAACCGCGATCGTGGATGCCATCCGCTCGATGGCGCCCGGCTTCATCTTCTCGACGTCGACATGCCCTGTTCTTGCGGCCGGGGCGCTGACTTCGATCCGGAAACTCCGCGGCGACCATGGCCGCGAACTGCGCAGGATCCACCAGGAAAAAGCCGAGTTGCTGCGACAGAAAATGATCGCCGCCAAGCTTCCCGTCATGATCGCCGACACGCACATCGTTCCGCTGCTTGTCGGCGATCCGGAACGCTGCAAGGCGCTGTCGGATACCCTGCTGTTCGACTTCGGCATCTATGTCCAGCCGATCAACTATCCGACTGTGCCGAAGGGCACCGAGCGACTGCGCTTCACCCCGTCGCCCCAGCATACCGAAGCGATGATGGACGAGCTGGTCTCCGCGCTCCTCGCAATCTGGAAACAGCTGGGGCTGGATCAACGCGCGGCCTGATCGCTCGCGCTTCAAGTCCTTGGCAACCTCCTCAACGCAGCAGGACGCCCTGGATCAGGTAGACGGCGCCGGTGGCGTTCACGATCCATTTTGTCCAGGTGCGGAAGTTGGCGTCTGTCATGCGCTCCAGAACAAGGCCGCCGAGCCATGTGCCCAGGAGCGAAAGGGGGATGATCGCGGCGAGCGCCCACAGGGGCGGGAAAGCGGACGCGCCTTCGGTCGTGGCCAGCAACGTCGCCAGTGGAAAACCCCAGAATGTGACCTTGACCCCGTGGGCCATCACCTGCGTTGCGGCCTTGGTGGCGACAACCGTCTGGCGGGACAGCTCGGTCTTGACGAAGAACAGGTCCAGCAGCGGCCCGGCGACTCCCGCCAGCGTGTTGAGTGTCTGTACCAGGAAGCCGCACAGTTCGGCCTGGAACGGCCGACCAGCGTCGATGTCGACCCATGACTTCGGAATCCAGACGAGGAAGGCCGTGAGGCCCAGCAGGATGAAGACCATGGAGGTGCTGGGCCGCCAGAGTGTTGACAGTAGCGCGATGACCACGAGCGCGCCCGCAATACCGATTGCGTAACGGCCGATCAGCGGCCAGGCCAGATGCCGCCGGTGCAGCACGGCGCGCGATCCATTTGAGACGATCTGGATGAAGCCATGCAGCACCATGGCCGTCGCCACCGGAGTGAAGCTCGCCAGCACGCCCATCAGGATGAGCCCGCCCGCCATGCCGAAGATGCCGGAGATGGCGGCCGTGAGCAGAGTTGCAAACAGGATCGCGCCGATGGCGGCTGGAGACATTGCAGGGGAAGCCTGGTTCGGAATTGGGAGATGCGGCGCCTATGCAGCAAACGCACATAGTCGCGCCAAAGGTATCTGTCGAACAGGCCCACTTGCCAGTCGCCGCGGCTCTGACCAATCTCGGAGGGGAAGGAAGGTGCGGCATGATCCACATCCGGATGGCGCGTCGCCTCGATGCTCCGGGTATCGCCCGCGTGCATGCGACAACCTGGAAAGAAGCCTATCGCGGCCTTCTCGACGGCGCCTATCTCGACAGCCTGTCCGAAAAGCGGCTGGCTGTGCGCTGGCGCACCCATCTGGATCGGCGGAAGGAAGATCGCGACGAGGAGATCATCGTTGCCATGAAGGGCCGTGAGCTGGTCGGTTTTGCCAATGCCAGTGCTTCGCGTGAGGCGTTCGCCCCCTGGGAGGCCGAAATCCCGATGATCTATGTGCTGAAAGAGCACCGCGGTGGCGGGATCGGGCGTGGACTGATGAAGGCGGCCGCGGACCACTGCATTCGCCGTGGCATGTTCTCCGGCGGCCTGTGGGTGCTGCGCGATAATGGCGCGGCCCGGGACTTCTATGAGGCGCTGGGCGGCGAGCCGCAGGGGCGCAAGGCCGACAGCGTCGGCGGACAGATCGTGCAGCTTGTCGGCTACTGGTGGCGCGACATCGCCCAGCTCGCCGAGCGCAAGGTCCAGCCGATGACGCCTGGCCGGCGCTGAGCGCCGAAATCGCACCGGATCTTGGCCGCAGGCGAAGCGAACCTCCCACCCATTGCCATGGTCTGGAGGGAGCGGTACGCCCTCATCACCATCAGGTAAGAACCGCATGGCCGCAGACCCGACAGGCAAGGGCCTGACTGACGGGAGGCGGCGTTGAACCACGCGGCCGGGACAAGAGGGAACCCCCATGCACTTCGATTATTCGCCCAAGACAAAAGAATGGATCGCCCGGGTCTCGGCGTTCATGGACAAGCATATCTATCCCAATGTCGACACCTTCACGAAGCAGCACGAAGAAGGCGATCGCTGGGTCACGCCGCAGATCGTGCACGACCTCAAGGCCATCGCGCGCAAGGAAGGCCTGTGGAACATGTTCATGCCGCCGAGCGAACATGATGATGACGAGTTCCACGGCGCAGGCCTCAACAACATGGAGTATGCCCCGCTCGCCGAGCTGATGGGCCGCGTGTCGTTCGCCTCCGAGGTGTTCAACTGCTCGGCTCCCGACACAGGGAACATGGAGGTTTTCCATCGCTACGGCACCAAGGCGCAGAAGCAGAAATGGCTGAAGCCGCTCATGGCGGGCGAGATCCGTTCCGCCTTCCTGATGACGGAGCCGCAGGTGGCCTCCTCGGATGCAACGAACATCGAGACGCGCATCGAGAATAAGGGCGATCACTACCTGATCAACGGCCGCAAGTGGTGGTCGTCGGGTGTGGGCGACAGCCACTGCAAGGTCGCCATCGTGATGGGCAAGACAGACCCGAACGCGGCCAAGCACAAGCAGCAGAGCCAGATCATCGTTCCGCTCGACACGCCGGGCATCAAGGTGCTGCGCATGTTGCCGGTGTTCGGCTATGACGACGCCCCGCACGGCCATGCCGAGGTCCTGCTTGAGAACGTCAAGGTTCCGATCGAGAACATGATCCTTGGCGAAGGTCGCGGTTTCGAGATTGCGCAGGGACGCCTTGGCCCGGGTCGTATCCACCACTGCATGCGCACGATCGGCGCCGCGGAAGTGGCGCTTGAGAAGATGTGCAAGCGCCTTTTGACGCGGACGGCCTTCGGCAAGAAGGTAGCGGAGCATTCGGTGTGGGAACAGCGTATCGGCGAGGCCCGGACCGACATCGAAATGTGCCGTCTGCTGACGCTGAAGGCTGCCTACATGATGGACACCGTCGGCAACAAGGTGGCCGCCAATGAGATCGCCATGATCAAGGTTGCCGCCCCGCGCATCGCCTGCAAGATCATCGATGACGCCATCCAGGCGCACGGCGGCGGCGGCGTCACCAGCGACTTCGGTCTGGCGCGGGCCTACGCTTCCATCCGTACGCTCCGTCTGGCGGACGGCCCGGACGAGGTGCATTGCCGCGCCATTGCCCGCAACGAATTCAAGAAGTACCGCGACAACGCCTATGCCGCCGAAGTGGCGGCCGAGAAAATGACGGAAGTCGTCGGCTCACGCTGACGCCAGGCAGACTGTTTGCGGCATGCGGCGGCGCATCAATGCGCCGCCGCATTGCTGTGCGGCTCTGGCCAGTCTGGCTTATCCATGATCATTCTGCCTGAGAATGCCGGGAGGGTCGGATGCATCGCCTGATAAATCTTGCGGCCGTGGCGCTGATGGCTGGGACCTTGCAGAGCGCGCCAGCGCTTGCGCAGAACAATGACGACATCATTGTCGTTAGCGCGATGAAGCGGCAATCGGTGGACGAGGAGGCCTTGCCGGTCGAAGTGATCGGCGGCGGGGTCTCGCTTCCCTATGTTTCGGTTATAGCGCCGGCCGACTTCGTCATATTCACCGTGACGCTGGAAACGGGTACGCGCTCTGTCGAGGAGGCCCAGCGGGAACTCGAGCGTACGTTTACGGCGCTGGCCGCGAAAGTGACCCGCGCCCAGGGCGTCGTGCTGGAAGTGGGGACACCAGGCGATTCGGCGGAGTTGGAGACCGCCGAGGCTCGTGAGGTGATCGAGATTGGCTATGGCGACCGATCGCGCATTCCACTGGTGTTCAAGTTTGCGACGCAGAAAGACGACACTTTCCGTTCGGTCCGGATGAGGGCCGAAAAATTCATCTCCGAAATCCAGCTCGTGGGGCGGACCGAGGCGATCACAGGCGACCTGCAGTACATTGGGGTGACTGACCCGAAGAAGCACCGCGAGGCGCTGCTGAAAAGAATCGCGGAGGATGCGCGAACCATCCAGACCATCTTCGCCGGAGCGTCTACCGGAGCGACGGCTGTTTCGCTCACGGGGCTGGAAGGGCGCGTCAGGACACGGCCGAGCGGTCCGCTGGAGATGGAAATCTATATTCCCTATTCGATCGTACTCGGCAGTCCGGAGCGATGATCGCTGCAACGTGAAGACGGTGCGTGTGTGCGTTGCCGCGTGATTGCCTCGATTGGCGCGACATTGACCCCGTCGCCCCGGTCCAGGCGCAACAAGGAGGGATATTGCATGAAACGTCTGGTGCTCGCAGCGGTCTTGGCCGCACTCGCCATCCCAGCAGCGCATGCGCAGGTCGTGCGCGGGGATCAGCTGGTGGCGCAGAGCAATTTCGTCAGCCGACAGCAGGCGGCGCTGCCCTACATCTCGATCGTCGTGCGGGCCGATTTCGTGCTGTTCTCGGTTCGCTACGAGACGGCGACACGGTCGGCCGATGCGCGCCAAAACGAGCTTGCTGCTGTCTTCAAGTCGGTCACTGATCGGGCCTCGCGTACGGAAGGCATGAACATCGAAGTCGGCCAACCCGGGTTCTCCGCGGCGGTTGAGACAGCCGCCATCAAGGAGTTGATCCAGGACAGGGGAGACGACCGCTCGGCCATCGACATCGTGCTGAAGGTCAACATCCGGGAGAGGGAAACTTTCGACCAGGTGCGCACGCGGGCGGAAAGATTTGTCCGGGAAACGCCGCTGACGGGCCGCGTCGAGGCGATCATCGGCGACAGCCAGTTTCTCGGCGTAGCTGAACCCAAGAAGCATCGCGATGCGTTGGTGAAGGCCATCGCCGACGACGTGAAGATGATGCAGGCGTCCTTTGGCGGACCCGGCGCGCCTGTGCGAGTGTCGCTCTCGGGCATGGAACAGCGTGCGTCGACGCGTCCCGTCGGGCCCCTGGACCTCGAAATCTACATTCCCTATTCGATGAGCCTGACGTCGGGAACGGGCAATTAAGCGACCGCTTGCAGCCGGTTCGAGGCCGGTCTAAGCGCCTCGTATGATCTCGCCGCGCATCGCACGCCGCATCGCGTCCGTTCACAAATGGCTGGGCCTTGTGGTGGGGCTGCAGCTGATCGTGTGGACGGCGAGCGGGCTGTTTTTTGCCGCGATCCACATCACCACAATCCGAGGCGAGCACCTCGTCCATCCGGCGGACCATTCGCGGCCGATGGATGCTTCGCGGATCCATTACTCTTCGATCGATGCGCTCAGGGCCGTTGCGGAAGACAGACCAATCGAGGTTGCACTGCGCCCCCTGGCGGGCGAGCCCGTCTATGAAGTTCGCGGGGAGATAGGGACGTTCCTCGTTTCGGCCGAAACCGGCGAGCGGATCATCATTGACGAGCAGCGGGCGCGCGCCCTCGCGCAGGAGAAGTGGATCGAGCTGGATGCCATCACTGGCGCCCAGCTGATGGAGACGGCGCCCAGAGAATCCGGTTTGCCAGGCGAGGCCTGGGCAATCCGGTTCAAGGGCGAGGGCAACCCCACGCTCTATGTTTCGGCTGTCAACGGGAAGGTGAGCGCGCCGCGGACCGACCTTTGGCGAACCTATGATTTCCTGTGGCAGCTCCACCTGATGGACTGGGGGCTCAACGAGAATTTCAACACGCCCTGGATGGTGGCGGCTGCAATACTTGCTCTGTCCACTGTGTTGTTCGGAATCGCCTTGCTGGCCCACCGGTTCACGCGGGGACTGGCCCGGAAGGAAGCGTCATGACGGACCCATCCTTTGGCGAGGGCGAGCGGATCGCGAAGTATCTCGCCAGCGCCGGCGTTGCGTCTCGCCGTGACGTGGAGAAACTGATTGCCGATGGCCGTGTCAGCGTTGATGGCCGCGTGCTTGACACGCCTGCTTTCAAGGTCAGTGGATCGGAAAGAATCCTGGTTGATGGCAGGCCGGTTCAGAGGCCCGACGCCACGCGCCTGTGGCGCTATCACAAGCCCGCCGGCCTGGTAACGACGAACAAGGACCCAGAGGGACGACCGACGATTTTCGACGGCCTCCCATCCGGGATGCCCCGCGTTCTGACGGTCGGAAGGCTCGATCTCAACACCGAAGGGCTGCTGCTCCTGACGAATGATGGCGAGCTGGCGCGCGCCATGGAACTGCCGGCCACCGGGCTCCAGCGGCGCTATCGCGCCCGCGCGTATGGTCGCATCCAGCAGAAGGATCTCGACCGGCTGCGCGATGGCATCGTGCACGATGGCGTCAGCTACGGCTCGATCGTCGCAAAGCTCGATCGTGTGACGGGCTCCAATTGCTGGATCGAGGTCTCGCTGGCCGAGGGCAAGAACAGGGAGGTGCGGCGCGCGCTTGAGGCGCTGGGGCTCAAGGTCAACCGGCTGATCCGCATATCCTACGGCCCCTTCCAGCTCGACGACCTCGGGCCGGGTGCGCTGGAGGAGGTGCCGGCGTCGGATCTCTTGTCGGAACTGGCGCACCACATTCCGGAGAAGCGTCGTCCGACGCCATTCGTCACGCGCAAGACCGCCGCTACAGGCAAACCCGTGCATGCCAAGCAAAAGCCGAAGCCGCCCGAACGGCGCGCGGGTGATGAGGGCGAGCGGCGCAAAGGGCTTGGCGCCTTCCTGGACAAGCGGCCAGAACGGCAGCGCACTTCAGATAAACGCAGGCCCAAAGGCGGGCGAGCAGGCAAGCCGCGCGGACGATAGTTTGACGGTCGTCGGAGGAACGAATGAAACTCTACTATGCGCGTCTTGCGCCCAATCCCGACCGGGTGAAGTATTTCCTGCAGGAAAAAGGCGTCTGGGATCAGGTCGAGAAGGCCGAGATCAGCATCATCAAGCAGGAGCACCGCTCGCCGGAGTATCGTGCACTGAGCCCGCTGGGGCATGTGCCAGTCCTGCGGCTGGAGGATGGCGCGGGGCTCACCGAAAGCCGCGCGATTTGCACCTATTTCGAGGGCGTCTATCCCGAGCCGAACCTGATGGGCGTCGATGCGCTGGAGCGCGCACAGATCGAGATGTGGGACAGGCGCGTCGAGCTTGGCTACTTCATGCTGGTCGCCGGCTGGTTCCGCAACTCGCACCCGTCAATGGCTGAGCTCGAAAAGCCGCAAAGCGCAGAGTGGGCGTCCATCGCGGAAGGTCGCGCCCGCAAGGCGGCGGTGTATTTCGACCAGCGGCTTGGTGAGTCGGCCTATGTCGCCGGCGACCGCTTCACCATCGCCGACATCACGCTGCATGTGACGCTGGGCTTTGGAAAGGTCGTCAAGTTCCGGCCGTGGGAAGATCACGCGAACATCGCCGCCTGGCGCGAGCGGGTGAGCGCACGCCCGGGCCTCAAGATGTGAATGTCCGAACGATCGACTGGCAGGGGCAGAGGGACTCGAACCCACGACCCGCGGTTTTGGAGACCGCTACTCTACCAACTGAGCTATACCCCTTCAGTCGAGGGGAAGGGCAATACGCGATCCGGGAGGCGGATTCAAGGCGGGGCATGACAAGCACGCCAAGCCTCGCTAGGGACAGGGAAATTCACCTTTCCGGGATGCGCTGATGTCGACTTCCGTTCTGATCGAAACCGGCCAGTGGGCGGGCTGGCGCACCTGGCCGCATGACACTTTCGAGAGCGGGGTCGGCCCATTCTACTACCGCCGGGACGAGACGGGCAGGGTGGTCTGCCGGTTCATCGCGGAGCCGCGCCACATGAATGGCGGCGGCTTCATGCACGGTGGCTGCTTCCTGACCTTTGCAGACTATGCCTGCTTCGCGATCTCGGAGGAGCACACGCAGGGTCCCAGCGTGACTGTGAACCTCTCGGGCGATTTCCTCGCCGCGGCCCAGGTGGGCGACTTGATGGAAGCGACCGGCGAAGTCACGCGCGCCGGCGGCCGCCTGATCTATGTGCGAGGCCTGATCACGGCGAACGGCAAGCCGGCGCTCAGCTTCACATCGGTGATCACCAGGGTGAACCGGAAGCCGGCGGCTTAGGGCGTCCAGCGCGCGAACAAGCCGGTCGGCAGGATGATGTCGCGGCTGGATGATTCCCGGATCGCCATTTCGCCGCTTACGACCTTGCCGGCGGGCATTGCACCGGCGACGGCCTGCGCCACGGCGGCATAGGACAGGCGTACGGCGTAGACCGTGGTGATCACGAAGAGCGGTCGGTCGCTGAGCAGCGCGCGAACGGTGTCGAGCAGCCGTGGAAAATCGGTCTCGAAACGCCAGGTCTCGTTCTTTGGGCCGCGGCCGAATTTCGGGGGGTCCAGTACGATCGCGTCGTATCTTGATCCGCGCCGCAGTTCGCGTTCGACAAACTTCATCGCATCATCGGTGATCCAGCGGATGGGCGCTCCCTCCAGCCCTGACAGCGCTGCATTCTCTCGGGCCTGTGCGATGGATTTTGCACTGGCGTCGAGATGGACAACTTCGGCGCCAGCCTTCGCAAGGGCCAGCGACATGACACCGGTATAGCCGAAAAGGTTCAGCGCGCGGACCGGCTGTTTCGCTCCGGCCACCTGCTCCATCGCCCAGCGCCAGTGGACGGAGTGCTCGGGGAAGACCCCCATATGGCGGAAGGCTGCAAGGCGGGCGTTCAGCTTGAGGCCGTTCCAGCCGATCGCCCAGTCGTCCGGCGGCTGCTTGCCGCTGAACGTCCATGCGCCGCGTTCGTCGTCGTCGTCTCTGCTGGGTGCAAACACCGCGTCGGCCTTCCAGCTTGCAACGGGCGTGGCCGGCTTCCAGAAGGCCTGCGGATCGGGACGGTTGACGCGCACCTTGCCGAAGCGCTCCAGTTTGCGGAGATCGCCTGAGTCGAGGAGCTGGTAATCCGACCAGTCGTCGCTGACGAGAAGGTGGAAGTCGGAGGCGCTCATCGATTGGCGCCTTTGAATCCTGAAGCGCGCCAGGCTTCGTATATCATGACGCTTGCGGCCGAGGCGAGGTTGAGGCTATCGGCCTTGCCCATCATCGGGATGCGGACCAGTTCGTCGCAGGCGGCTTCCACTTCCATCGGCAGGCCGGATTGTTCGTTGCCCATGAGGATGATCGAGCGTTCATCGTAGCGGGCCTTGTCGTGCGCGTGGTCACCCCGCATCGACGCTGCGATCATGCGGGTGTTTGTCGCTGTGCGCCATGCGATGAAATCCTCAAAGCCTGTCACGGCGAGACGCATCGCGAAGAGCGAGCCCATCGTCGCGCGTACGGTCTCGATGCTGAACGGGTCACATGTCGTGCCGATGAGGATGACGCCATCGCATCCCGCGGCGTCTGCCGTCCGGATGACCGTGCCGAGATTGCCGGGGTCGCGGACTTCATAGAGGGCAACGAAGCGCCGGCACCCCTCCTTCGGGAAATCGGCCAGCTGGCTGACGCGCTGGCGAAACGCGGAGATCACCATCTGTGGATTGTCCTTGCGCGAAAGCGTCGCGAGGATCTTCTCCGTCCCCGTCAGTACCCGCGCGCCTGCGGATTTCATGCGCAGGAGGAGGTCGCGGGTCTGCGGCCGGTCGAGCGCAGCCTGGCTTGCGAAGGCATAGGCCGGAGACCAGCCGTTGGCGAGGGCTTCCTCGGCATGGCGGGCGCCTTCGGCAAGGAAGAGGCCCGTCTCCGCGCGCTCGCGCTTGCGCTCGAGCGAGCGCAGCAGCCTTACCGTATCGTTGGCGGTGGAGGAGATGTGTTCGAACAAGGGGCGCGGGTCGGCCATGCTCAGGCCTTCGACTTGTAGGCAAGGGTCTGCGCCTGGGCGTCCCAGTCGCCCTTGCCGTCGAAATTGACGATGCTGACCTCCGTGAACACTTTGGGTTCGTCGAGGCAGCGCAGGTTTACGCTGAAGCCGTCGGGGTTGGAGCGTGGGACATAAAAGCTCTTCACCCCGCAGATGCTGCAGAACAGGTGTTTCGCCGTGCCGGTGTTGAAGCTGTAGGCCGTCAGTTTGTCGGTCCCGCTTGTGAGGCGGAAACGCGCTGCCGGAACGATTATGTGCAGGAAGCCCACCCGCGCACACATCGAACAGTTGCAGTCTTCCACCTCGATCGCATCAGGCAGGAGCGCTTCGAAGCGAACCGCACCGCAATGACAGCCGCCCGCGCGCCAGGTCAGGGTCTGTGTCATTGCATGCCCCGTCAGCGGCAGGAGCGGACAATGCCCGACAGCTTGTCGCGGTCGAGGTTCATCGTGATCAGGCTGAAGCCGAGACCGGAAGGCCCGTCTGGCTCCGTCGTGACGATTTGGAAGCGCGTGGCGCCGGAGAGCACGTCGAGGAAACGTGGCGTCAGGTCGATGGTGAGCGAGACGTGACCGCGCTCGGTAACCTTCGGCGCCTCGATGATTTCGTAGGGTTGCAACGCAACATTGCGAACATCGGCAAAACCGTCGGGCGATTGGGCATCCATTTGCCAGACAGCGGAAAGACCCTTGGCGGCGAGATCAACCACGCGTTGGGCATCGATGGGTCCGTTGGCGCGGCTCACATCGTGCACCAGCCAGAGATAGAGGCGCGGCTCCTTCGTCCGGTTGCAGTAGATTTCGATCTTGTCGCGTCGCCATTGGTCTCCGTGCAGGTACTGCAGGAAGAACTGTCCCTGGCTGTCGGTCTGGAACTCCCATGACTCGGTTCGGAATTCGTAGACGATCCGGTACTCCTTGAGCTTGTCTTCCGGAAGGGCGTTGATCGCGTCTGGACCCGCGCGGGACATCTCGGTGATGAAGATCGGGTCGACACCCATTGAACGCACGTACTCGACCACCACGCCATTGGCGACCTGCAGCATCGTCAGAGCTTCGTTGAGGTCGGGGCAGTAGTTGACATTCGGCATTGCGATCCACGGATAGCTCGCGAGCGCCTTGCGCTTGTCGATGCAGTTCATGCTGACCTGGTGCACGGCGTAGATCGAGCCGGGCTTGACCTCGCGCTTCACGCCGCCGAGGAAGGCTAGCGAGCAGGCGGAGACGCAATGGCCCGGATAGACACGGCTGTTGAAGTCGAGGTCGATCAGGTTGGCCTGGGCAGGATCGCGCGTGTTGCGGGCGACGCCAGTGTTGAGCTCGGCCTGGCGAACCAGGCGCCCCACTTCCATCCCTGCGCTGAGGTCGCCTCCGAGCGAGTTGAAATAGATCATGCGATCGCGGGTCGGTTGGCCCGAGCGCTGCAGGAATGACCGGAAGGCCGCCGGCGTGTCGGTCGTGAAGTCACCCTCGGCGAAGATGGCCGGCTGGTCGCCATAGACGACGCCCCACTCAAATGTCATCGGCCGGCCGGTGTTATCGGCCTGCGCCGGGCCGATGGCGAAGAGCCAAGCTGCCGCCAAAGCCAGACATGCTGGAAAGTATTTGCCAGTACGGCCGGGCATGGCCGCCGCCTCCTGATCCACTGGCCCACATCTACCCGAGCCGCCAGCGCCCGCAATAAGCGCCTCGCATTACAACCATGCTAATTGGCTGGAAGATTGTGCCCAAAGGCCAGGGCCAGCAGTTCGTCGGCCGCAACGGAGGCCGGAACCCGGCCGTCTGCGACATCGCCTCGGAGGCGCTCCAGTCGAGGAGCGATATCGGCGCGGCCGGCAAACCCTTCAGCGAGTCCGTCCTGGATCAGGGTGTCCAGCCAGCGGACCTGCTGGGCGGAGCGCCGACGCGCGCGACTTCCCGAGGCTTGCGTCTTGCCCCGGTGTAGCTTGATTGCGCCCCAGATGTCCTCAAGACCGGCGCCCGATGCTCCGGAGACGGTGTGAACCGGCGGGGACCAATCCGGGTCGGCCGGCTCCATGATGTGTAGCGCAGCCTCATAGGCGCGCGCCGCGCGGCGGGCCGCGTTGTTGTCGAGGTCCGCCTTGTTGACCGCAATCAGGTCGGCGACCTCCAGTACGCCCTTCTTGATGCCCTGGAGTTCGTCGCCCGCATTGGGCAGCATCAGGACGAGGAAGAAATCGACCATGTCGGCGACAACCGTTTCGGACTGACCGACGCCGACGGTTTCGATCAACAGGACGTCGTATCCTGCGGCCTCGCATACCAGCATGGCCTCGCGCGTCTTGCGAGCAACGCCGCCGAGCGTGTCGCCGGCGGGTGAGGGGCGAATGAACGCATTGTCGTCGGCGGCGAGTTTGGCCATGCGCGTCTTGTCGCCGAGGATTGAGCCGCCCGAGCGGCGCGAGGTCGGGTCGACGGCGAGAACGGCGACGCGGTGGCCGAGCCCGGTCAGCATCGTACCAAACGCTTCGATGAAGGTCGACTTGCCCACGCCCGGGACGCCCGTGATGCCGATGCGCTGCGTCTTGCCGGTGAGAGGCATGATCTCGGTGAGAAGGGCGCGGGCCTGTGCCTGATGGTCGGGCCGGCGGGACTCGATCAGCGTTATGGCGCGGCCGAGGTCTGCGCGGGTGGAGAGGTTGGGAGGCAAAGCGTTTCGAGGCCTTGGAAGGAGATCGAGGCTTACTAGGTTGCCTCACGTCTCGACTCAAGCGCGCCCGGCGGCGTGCTCACATCGATCGCGCAAGGACCTGCTGCGCGTCATAGGCGTTGGAGTCGGCCGGCTTCTCGCCCCGGCCCATCAGGATTTCAAGGGTCGACTGATACTCGCGGCTGTCGCCGCCGAAATTGAAGCCAATGCCAACGCCGATCCCTGAGCCAAACGACCCGCTCGATCCGCCGATCCCGATCGACGGGCCGCTCGGACTGTAGCGCCCGTCTGCAAGGTCCGTGTTGCGACTGACGACGTGGAACCACTGATAGCCGTTCTGCACCGTCAACTCGGCGGCGCGGCGCAGGGCCATGTCCTCGACCTGCGGTCCCTTGAGGTCAGAGTTGCCGCGGAAGGAGACGCGATAGCGTTCCGTCTCCAGGCGTTGCTCGCGATAGCCCATCTCATCTGCGCTTGCGGCTGGGCTATAGGTGGTAGGTGCACCGGCGCAGGCGGCGAGGGCGAAGACGGCAATCGTTCCGAACAGGCGCTTCATGGTGGATCTCCCTTGCCGGGACGTTAGCCTGAATCACGGCCCGTTTCAGCAGGTAAACTGTTCATCCAAGTGGCCTGTAGAAGTGGAGAGCATGACCGTTTGGATCATAGACACCCCATTCGCGCGTGCCCCAGGGCGTATCGCGCAGGGCGGCTGTGGGCTTGAGACCGCGCTGTATGCACTCGGCGCAATAGGCGTCGGGGTCGTCGACGCGGAAGCGGTAGGCGGGGGCGTCTTCGCCCGGCGCAGGAAAGTAGCTCTCGTCCTGCCATTGCAGATGAAGTTCGACGCCATCGCGGCGGATGCCGGCATAGCGGATAGGGTTGGTCTGATCATCGAAGCTGAGTGTGAAACCCAGGCGTTCAACATACCACCTGGCTGCGGCGGAGACGTCACGGGCGCCGAGGACAGGATGGACGGACTGGAGGATCGCCTTCATCCCGGTTTACGCCTCAGCCAGCAGCTGCGCCCTTCGAGTTGTGGCCGAGTTTGGCTTTCAGCTTGTCTATAAGGTCGACGGCGGCTTCGGCAATCACGGTTCCGGGCGGGAAGATCGCGGCGGCGCCGGATGCATACAGCGCTTCATAGTCCTGCGGCGGTACGACGCCGCCCACGACGACCTGAATATCGCCTCGCCCTTCCTTGTTCAGCGCATCGCGCAACTCCGGCACCAGCGTGAGATGACCGGCCGCGAGCGAAGAGGCGGCGACGATGTGGACGTCATTTTCGACAGCCTGGCGCGCTGCTTCCGCGGGCGTCTGAAAGAGCGGGCCGATGTCGACATCCCAGCCCAGGTCAGCAAATGCGGATGCGACGACCTTCTGGCCACGGTCATGGCCGTCCTGACCCATCTTGGCGATGAGGATGCGCGGACGGCGGCCTTCGGAGGTCTCGAAGGCGTCGGCCATGGCGCGGGCGGCGGCGACCTTGTCGGATTTGGCGGTCATACCCTGCGCATAGACTCCCTGGATCGACTTGATGACAGCCTGGTGGCGGCCGACGACCTTCTCGATGGCGTAGCTGATCTCGCCGACGGTCGCCTTGGCGCGCGCAGCGGCGACGCCCAGTTCAAGCAGGTTGCCCGTGCCAGTCTCAGTGGCTTTGGTGATGGCGGCGAGCGCCTGCGTGACAGCGGTCTCGTTCCGGTCGCTCTTCAGGCGCTTCAGCTTGTCGAGCTGCAGCTGTCGGACCTTGGCGTTGTCCACCTTTAGCACAGGAACATCCTCCGCTTCGTTGAGGCGGAACTTGTTGACGCCGACAATGGTCTGCACGCCTGAGTCGATACGGGCCTGTGTCCTGGCGGCGGCTTCCTCGATGCGCAGCTTAGGCAGGCCCTCCTCGATAGCCTTCGCCATGCCGCCCATGCCTTCGACTTCCTGGATGTGAGCCCAGGCCTTTTTGGCGAGGTCGTAGGTCAGCCGTTCGACATAGTAAGAGCCGCCCCAGAGGTCGATTGTGCGACATGCGCCGCCTTCCTGCTGGAGGAAAATCTGAGTGTTGCGGCTTATGCGGGCGGAGAAGTCAGTGGGGAGGGCAAGCGCCTCGTCGAATGAATTGGTGTGAAGCGATTGCGTCTGGCCGCCGGCGGCTGCCATGGCTTCGAGGCACGTACGTATAGCGTTGTTGTAGACATCCTGCGCGGTCAGCGACCAGCCGGAGGTTTGCGAGTGCGTGCGCAGGGACAGCGACTTGTCGCTCTTTGGATCGAACTGCTTCACCAGCTTAGCCCACAGGAGGCGCGCCGCGCGCATTTTCGCGACTTCCATGAAATAGTTCATGCCGATCGCCCAGAAAAAGCTGAGCCGTGGCGCAAACCTGTCGATGTCGAGGCCGGCGGCGATGCCTGAGCGGATGTACTCGACGCCGTCGGCCAGTGTGTAGGCAAGCTCGAGGTCGGCCGTCGCTCCGGCTTCCTGCATGTGATAGCCGGAGATCGAGATCGAATTGTACTTCGGCATCCGCTGCGACGTGTAGGCGAAGATGTCGGAGATGATCCGCATAGAAGGGCGGGGCGGATAGATGTAGGTGTTGCGAACCATGAACTCCTTCAGGATGTCGTTCTGGATCGTGCCTGAGAGTTTCTCGGGCGCCACACCCTGTTCCTCGGCCGCGACGATGTAGAGCGACAGCACTGGCAGCACCGCGCCGTTCATCGTCATCGACACAGACATCTGGTCGAGCGGGATGCCGGCGAAGAGCGTGCGCATGTCGTAGATCGAGTCGATCGCAACGCCGGCCATGCCGACATCGCCCGTGACGCGCGGGTGATCCGAATCATAGCCGCGATGGGTGGCGAGATCGAATGCGACGGAGAGGCCTTTCTGGCCGGCGGCGAGATTGCGGCGGTAGAAGGCGTTGGAATCTTCGGCGGTCGAAAAGCCGGCGTATTGCCGGATCGTCCAGGGCTGGTTGGTGTACATCGTCGGGTAGGGGCCGCGACCGAACGGCGCGATGCCGGGGAAGTCGTCGAGGAAGTCAAGGCCGGCCGTGTCGGCAGCGGTATAGAGCGGATTGACCGGGATGCCCTCCGGCGTTTCCCAGGCCCTGGCTGCAAGCTCACCGGCCAGTTTTGCCCATGCGTCGAGATCGGCGCCGGAAGCGGGGTTTCCGAGCGGCAACTGGGTGAAATCGGGGAAAGACAGGGCCATGGCCACTCCGGACGCGAGACTCGCACGTTCCTAGCACCACGCTCCTGCATCATGAAGCCTTCGCGCTTGCGAAGCGCTCATCCTGCATTCATCCGGCGGCAGATACAGACATCACGAACGCGCGCGCTGCGACGGAGGCCTGTCCGGCTGCCGTTCAAGCTTGCGGTCGTCCGGCTGGTCGGGCGATCTGGCGAGGTCAACGCCCATACGGGCCACTAGAAAGAGACAGGACATGAAGCTTACGATTTTCGCGGCAGTTTCGGCAGCTGCAGCATTGGCCACAGCTCCAGCGCTTGCGCAGCCGGGCGGCTCCCCGCCGACGCCGGAACAGCGCGAAGCCCGGTTCATGGCGGCGGACGCCAACAAGGACGGCAAGCTGGACAAGGCCGAGTTCGTTTCGAGCCTGCCGGAGCGGGCCCAGGCGATGGCCGACCAGATCTGGTCGAGCCGAGTGGATTCCGATGGCGATGGCTTTGTGACCAAGGAGCAGTTCATGGCTCTGCGCATGGGTCCTGCCCCGGGCCGCTAACGGCGTAGTTTGAGATATGACAGGCGGCCGGCGAAGATTTCGTCGGCCGTTTTGTTTTTCGCACCGCCTTGCTATGCCGGCCCTTCACAGAGGGAGTGAGAGATGGCCGACGTCAATTCGATGCAGGGCAAGCGCGCGATCGTGACAGGCGGCGGCACGGGGCTGGGCGCTGCGACGGCGCTGGGGCTGGCGAGGCGCGGGGTGAATGTCTGCATCAACTACAATTCGAGCGCCGAAGCTGCGAACGAGGTGGTGGCGCAGTGCAAGGCGCTGGGCGTTGAAGCGTTTGCGATGAAAGCCAATGTGGGCGAGGACAGGGATTGCCGGGCGCTGGTGGCCGCCGCAGTGGAGAAGTTCGGCGGGCTGGAGGTGCTGGTCAACAATGCGGGCATCACGAAGTTCGCCAAGCATACGGACCTTGACGCGCTTGAGGCTGAGGACTTCCTGAATCTCTACAAGGTGAACGTGGTCGCCGTGTACCAGATGACGCGCGCCGCGCAGCCGCACCTGGCGGCGGGCGGCAAGGGATCCGTCGTGAATGTCTCGTCGATCGCGGGCGTCACAGGAATAGGTTCGTCGATCGCCTATGCCTCGACCAAAGGCGCGCTCAATACGATGACACTGAGCCTCGCGCGGGCTCTCGCGCCGAACATCCGCGTGAATGCAGTGTGCCCTGGCTATATCGGGTCGGGCTGGTTCACGAAGTATCAGGGCAATGAGGTGGAAGCGCAGACAGCCGAGAATGTCGCCAAGACCGTGCCGCTGCGTGTCGCGTCCATGCCGGAAGACATAGCCGAGTCGATCCTGTTCTTCGCAGGACCGGAGAGCCGCCATGTGACCGGCGAGTTCATGATCATCGATGCGGGCATGCATCTTGGATTCGCGCCGCTGCGGGCAAAGTAGGCATCCGCTGGAGGTCCGATATGGTGTGGTCACGCCGGCGCTTTTTGCTTGCTTCTGGAACTGCCGCAGCTGCGGCGGCCTCGGGGTGTTCAACGGCAAGGCCAGCCAACTCTTCCGCCTCAGCGGCGCCATCTGCGCCGGCGACCGCGCCGATTGCAGGCTCGGCGTTTCCGTTGATCGTGGACACGGCCGCGCGGCTCGACGCCCCGAAGGCGCGCGCGCTTTACGCTCACGGCGCACGAACGGTCTTCCGATACTACTCCCACCTACCCGCGAGCCTGCCGGGCAAGGACCTGCAGCCAGAGGAGGTCAAGAACATCCTTGGTGAAGGGCTGTCGATCGGCAGCGTGTTCCAGCATTTCAACAACTGCTTCCGGACCTTCGAGAACAACTGGGGCCGTGAGGACGCCGAGCAGGCTCTGCGCCAGGCGGAGGCGGCCGGCCAGCCTGAAGGGTCGGCGATCTATTTCGGCGTCGATGCCGACTGGCCCTACCGGGCCATGCGTGATCCGATCATTCGTTACTTCGAGGATGTGAAGCTCGCCTTCGAGGGATCCAATATCGCGGTCGGCGTTTATTCCAACGGATGCCTGTGCAACGCCGTCCGTGAGATGGGTCTGGCGCAGTATTTCTGGGTGTCGGGATCGACCGGGCATTCCGGGACGCAGGCGTTTTACAACACAGGGCAGTGGTCGATGTTCCAAAATGCCCTGGACGTGACGCCGCCCGAACTTGGCTATGCGATCGATACCAACATCGCAAATCCTGCCAGTGGAGGCTATATCGGTCAGTGGACTGACCGTGGAGCGACGTTGGCATCGCATGGCGCGGCGGGCACGCGCGCCGCATTCGAGGTGCGGGCCTTCCTGCGCGCCAGCACCGAGCTCAAGCAGGAGCCAGCTGTTGAGGCAGCCTCCCTCGCCACGCTGCTGAAGGACCGCAACGTCCGGCGCCTTGAGACCCAGGGGACATGGACGCAAGTGATGACGCAGGAGGGCGGAGCGGCGCGGTCTGCGGTGTCGATGCGGGGATGGGTTCCGACGGCAGCGCTGGCCGCGATGGACCGTTTCCCGGATGACGCGCCGAGCTATGGGCTGTGCGGAGCGGCCACAGCGGTGAGTGATGCATTCAAGTACCAGAATTGCGAGCGAGCGACATCTCGCAATCGTTAGGCCGTAGGCGTAGGCTTCGGGGAGGGGAGTCGCCCGATGCCCATGTATCACGACGGCAATCGCGAGCTGCAGGACCTGTTCGGATCGAGGCCGCTTGCCGACCGGTTGGCTGAGAACCTGCGGCGGTCGGAATTCGAAGACCCGGACAAGGCATTCATCGAGTCGCTGGAATTCTTCTTCCTTGCGACGTCAACGCCGATCGGGCAGCCGGACTGTTCGTTCAAGGGCGGCCCGCCGGGGTTTGTGCGCGTGTTGGCCCCGGACCTTCTGGTCTGGCCGGACTATGACGGTAATGGGATGTTCAAGAGTCTTGGGAACATCGCGGTCAATCCGTCTGTCGGCCTGCTGTTCATGCGGTTCGGTGAAGCCCCCAAGCGCTTGCGCGTCAACGGACGGGCCATGGTCTGTGTCGGTGACCCGTTGCAGGCCGAGTTTCCCGGTGCGCAGGCGATCATCCGCTTGAGGCCGGTCGATATCTTTCCGAACTGCCCGCGTTACATTCCCGATCCCGCGAACGCAAAACCATCGCCTTACATCCCGCATGAGGGCGAGGCGCCGCCTGAGCCTGCATGGAAGTCGTTCGACATGTTCAGGGATGTCGTGCCGCCAAGACGGGCATGACCCTGCGCGTCCTCGCTACTTCATGAGTCCAAGTTCTGCATGCGCCAGCTCCAGGCTGGCGAGGACATCAACGCCGATATGGATGAACTCATCGACGCCCGCGCCGCGCAGCTCCGCCTCACGCTCCCCCGGCTTTCCGGCGAGGTAGAGGCGAGCAACGCCCGCGGACTTGAGCGCCGCCGCGACGTCTGAAGCCTCGGCGGCGTAGCGTTTGTCCGAGCCGCACAGGCAAGCCATCTTTTCACCCGATCGCCTGATCTCGTCCGCACCGGCGTCTGTCGCTCCGGTCAGCACGGTTGCATCGATGCCGCCAGCGGCGAAGAAATTCTGCGCGAACTGAACACGCGCTGCGTGCTCAGCGAGCGGGCCGAGCGCTACGAGGACAATCTTCGGCGCCCGTCCATCGGCTGCGCGCTGATCGGCGAGATCACGCAACCGCTCAAACGGTTCGGCCAGCCGGATCGGCCAGAACGGATCGGCCTCGGCGCCATCCTCATCGGCTGTGCGCGAAAGGTCGGCCAGCGTCGCCTTGTCGGCGGCGGCTGCGCACAGCGCAGCATAGCTGCGATCGGCTGGCGCACGACCCGAGGCTTCGGCGGCGCGGCGGACAATCCCAGGCAGATCGACGGTCTCGGCGCCCGGAACCTGCTCCTGAAGTAGCGGGAAATCGGTCACTCCTGTGATCGCTTCCTTGCGCCTGGCTGCAGCTTTCATGCGGGCGGCGCGAGCGTCCGCGACGCCCGACTGGAAGCCGCCGGCCTGCAGCGCGCGCATCAACCCGCCTTCGCGTTCGATCTGCTGGAAGAGCGTCCAGGCCGCGTTGGCGAGATCCTCACCGAGGCGCTCGATCGCCCAGGCGCCGCCGGGAGCATCGATGACACGCCCAAGGCTGGACTCTTCCTGCGCGATCACCTGAGTATTACGGGCGAGTCGACGTGCGAGCTTGCCCGGCAGGCCCATGGCGTCTGTGAAGTTGCGAACGGTGACGATGTCGGCCCCTCCAACGCCCGCTGCAAAGCAGGCGGCCGTGTTACGCAGGATGTTCACCCAAGGGTCGCGACGCGTCAGCATCCGTCGCGAGGTCACGGCCTGCAGTCGCATTGCGCCAGTCGCGCCGAAAGCCGAAGCGATGCGGGACCAGATGCGTCGCGCAGCGCGGAGCTTTGACATTTCCACCTGATAGTCCGCACCCACGCTGAGCGTGAACACAAGCTGGCGACAGGCGGCGTCAGCCGAACAGCCGGCGAGCATCAGAGCGCGGACATACTCAGCCCCTGCGGCGGCGAGGTAAGCCAATTCCTGAACTTCCGTCCCGCCGGCCTCGTGCACCGGCCGGGCGTCGACACGCAGCGTAGTGGCCAGCGGATAGGCTGTTGCGATGTCGCGAGCGAACCGCGCCGCCTGCTGCATTTCTTCGTCCGCCGGCCCCGGCAGCGCGCCCGTGCGCGCCAGCGCCCCGATCGGGTCGATGTTGAAGGCGATGCGGGCCTGTCGGGCATCGCGGGTGAGGCCAGAGGCGGCCACAAGCGCGGCGAGCTCGGCGCCCTGCGTACTGGAGGCGCCGGCCGCTTCCAGTGCAACAGTTGTGAGGTCGACTTTCACCTCTGTGAGGATGCGGGCGATGTCCGCGGCCGAACGCGCGACAACGCCGTGCTCGCCGGCAGCATCGATGCGCAGTTCAATCGACGATGCGCCACCCTCCAGGGCTTCCAGAACATGCTGGGCGGCGGTGACGGGATCGGGATGCGCGACGATCTGGCGGATGTCCCAGGGCAGGTAGGGGTCCTTGGCCGCATCCGCCCCGCGAACAAAGGGCGCCAGGCCAGGCACACCCGAGGCATCCGGCGCCCAGTCAGGCGCGCGATAGAGCGCCTTCACCGCAACGCCATGCTCGGTTTTCGTGGTGATCTTCGAGAGCGGCGCGCCCTCCAGAGCCTTCTCCGCCAGGGCCTGCCACTGCGCTTCCTCGGCGCGTGGGAATTCAGCTGAAAGGGACAGCTCGTCGGCCATGACTCTCTCGTTCGAACGTCCGGGCCATCAGGCATCCGGTTGGCGCGGCGTCAAGAGTTGGTTTGCCGCGTCCTGACGGCATTGCGGCGGAGGGCCTGGTGGCTATGGTCAGCGCCGGGCGGACGCATCCGTCAATCAGCATCGGGACACTCCATGGCGATTCCGGCCAGCCTGGCAAACCAGCTTTCGATACCGGTCATCGGATCACCGCTTTTCATTATTTCCAATCCCGACCTCGTCCTCGCACAGTGCAAGGCGGGCGTGGTCGGGTCTTTCCCCTCGCTCAATGCGCGGCCACTAGAGCAGTTGGACGAATGGCTGAGCCTGATCAGTGAGGAGCTGGCACGAGCACGCGCCGCCGATCCGTCCGCAAAGATCGCGCCCTATGCGGTGAATCTCATCGTGCACAAGTCGAACAACCGCATCGAGGAAGATCTGGCGCTCTGCGTGAAGCACAAAGTCCCGATGGTGATTACCTCGCTGGGCGCCCGACCTGAAGTGAACGCCGCGATCCATTCCTATGGCGGCATTGTGATGCACGACATCATCAACATCGTATTTGCACACAAGGCTCTTGAGAAAGGCGCCGATGGGCTGATCGCCGTTTGCGCAGGGGCCGGCGGTCATGCCGGGACACTGTCGCCGTTTGCGCTGATCAGCGAGATCCGCGAGTTCTTCGACGGACCGCTGGCGCTGTCAGGCGCGATCTCGAAAGGCGAGCAGGTTCTGGCGGCCCAGGCGATGGGCGCGGACTTCGCCTATATCGGCTCGGCCTTTATTCCAACCCATGAAGCGCGCGCAATGGACGGCTACAAAGACATGATCGTCGACAGCGCGGCCAAGGACATCGTCTATTCGAGCCTGTTCACCGGCGTGCATGGCAACTACCTGGCGCCGTCGATCGCGAAGGCGGGAATGGACCCGAACAATCTTCCCGAGGGCGACAAGGCGACAATGAGTTTCAAGTCGGGCGAGAGCGCGAAGGCCAAGGCCTGGAAAGATGTCTGGGGTGCGGGGCAGGGGGTCGGCGGCGTCAAGGCGCGAATGGGTGCTGCGGAATACATTGCCCAGCTGAAACGCGAGTATGAGACGGCGCGCGCGGCGTTGCTGGAGCGCCAGTCGCGCGCCATAAGGCCCGCATGATCACTGATCCGCTGCGCGACCTGCCGACTTTCACCGATATTGAGGACGCCGCGCATCGTTTGAAGGATGTCGTGGTTCACACGCCTCTGCTGCGGTCCGATGAGCTGGACCGGGTGGTCGGCGCGCCGGTGTGGATCAAGCCGGAGACGTTGCAGCGCACCGGCTCTTTCAAGATGCGGGGGGCCTGGAACCGGATCAGCCGCATACCCGTAGGGGACCGCGCGCGGGGCGTGGTCGCGTTCTCGTCGGGAAATCACGCGCAGGGCGTGGCGGAGAGCGCGCGGATACTGGAGATGAAAGCGACGATCGTGATGCCGTCGGATGCGCCAACGGCGAAGATCGACAGCACGCGGCGCCGGGGCGCAGAGGTCCGCCTCTATGATCGCCTCAACGAGAGCCGGGAGGCAATCGCAGCCGAGATCGCGCGGGTGAGCGGTGCAACCACGGTCCGTCCGTTCGACGATGCCTGGATCATGGCGGGGCAGGGGACTGCGGGGCTGGAAGCTGCCCGCGACTCCGAACGGCTCGGCGTCCGGTTTGGCAGCGTGATCTGTCCGGCCTCGGGCGGGGGCCTGCTCGCTGGTATCGCTCTGGCCTTCGAGGGCGCCTCGCCGGAGACTGAAGTCTTTGTCGCAGAGCCCGAGGGCCATGACGACCTGATCCGCTCACTGGCGGTGCGGGAGATCGTGAGCAATGCGCCCGGCATCCGCTCGATCGCCGACGCGCTGATGTCGCAGGAGCCCGGTCGGCTTGCCTTCGAGGTCCACAAGCGCTGCGTGCGCGGCGGGTTTGTCGCCAGCAATGATCAGTTGCTCGATGCGATGAGCTTTGCCTTCCATCATCTCAAGCTCGTGGTGGAGCCCGGTGGCGCGAACGGGCTGGCGGTGCTGCTGAACAATCGCGGGTTCTTCGCCGGCCGTGGACCTGTTCTGGTCGTGTTGTCAGGCGGGAATGTCGACGCGGAGATGTTCGCGCGCGCAATCGCGCGATCGCCGTTTACCAAAGGGTCGTCGACACGATGAGATCAGGCTTGCGCCGAACGCAATGCCCCGCTTATCTCGCAGGTGCGAAGGACGGAAACCGATCATGAAAGACATCGTCGAAGCGCTTGAGAAAAAACGCGCGTCCGCACGCCTCGGCGGCGGACAGAAGCGCATCGACAGCCATCATGCCAAAGGCAAGCTCACGGCGCGCGAGCGGATCGCGCTCCTGCTTGATGAAGGCTCGTTCGAGGAGTGGGACATGTTCGTCGAACATCGGTCCCACGACTTCGGCATGCAGGACCAGCGCATACCCGGCGACGGCGTGGTCACCGGCTGGGGCACGATCAACGGTCGCGTCGTCTACGTGTTCTCGAAGGACTTCACCGTGTTCGGCGGATCCCTGTCGCGCGCGCATGCGACCAAGATCGTCAAGGTCCAGCAGGCAGCGGCGCGTACCGGGGCTCCCGTGATCGGCCTGTTCGACGCAGGCGGCGCGCGCATCCAGGAGGGTGTCGACTCACTTGCTGGCTATGCCGACATCTTCATGGAGAACGTGCTCTCCTCCGGCGTTATCCCTCAGATCAGCGTTATCATGGGCCCGTGCGCGGGCGGCGATGTCTACTCGCCCGCAATGACCGACTTCATCTTCATGGTGAAGGACACCTCCTACATGTACGTGACTGGTCCTGACGTGGTGAAGACCGTCACGAACGAGGTGGTCTCGCACGAAGACCTCGGTGGCGCGCGTGTGCATGCCGCAAAGTCGGGGGTCGCCGATGGCGCGTTCGAGAACGACATCGAGGCGCTTGTGCAGATGCGCCGGCTGGTCGGGTACCTTCCGCCGTCCAATCGCGAAAAGCCGCCCAGCGTGCCGACTTTCGACGATCCGGAACGCGCCGAGTCCAGCCTCGACACCCTTGTGCCTGCCAATCCCAACACGCCCTATGATATGAAGGAGCTGATCCACAAGGTCGCGGATGAGGGCGATTTTTTCGAGATCGGCAAGGATTTTGGCAAGAACATCATCACGGGCTTTGGCCGCATGGAGGGCACGACCGTAGGCTTCGTCGCCAACCAGCCGATGTCGTTGGCCGGAGTGCTCGACATCGATTCAAGCCGCAAGGCGGCGCGCTTCGTGCGGTTCTGCGATTGCTTCAATATCCCGATCGTCACCTTCGTGGACGTGCCGGGCTTCATGCCGGGGACCAAGCAGGAGTATGGCGGCCTCATCAAGCACGGTGCAAAGCTGCTCTTTGCCTTCGCAGAGGCGACTGTGCCGAAAGTCACCGTCATCACGCGCAAGGCCTATGGCGGGGCCTACGACGTGATGAGCTCGAAACATCTGCGCGGCGACGTCAATTTCGCATGGCCCACAGCTGAGATCGCGGTGATGGGAGCAAAAGGCGCCGTGGAGATCATCTTCCGCGCTGATGCGGCAGACGCCGAAAAGCTCGCCGCGCGCACCAAGGAGTATCAGGATCGCTTCGCCAATCCGTATGTCGCTGCCTCACGCGGCTACATCGACGACGTGATCATGCCGCACAACACACGCAAGCGCGTGATACGGGCGCTGAGGACCCTGAAAACCAAGCAGGTCACTAACCCGCCCAAGAAGCACGACAACATTCCTCTGTAGAAGCTCGCCTTGTTGGCGCGCCCTCACTCCGGGGTCGGCATATCGTCCAGCATGTCGCTGACCAGTTCTGTCAGCTCCGGGTTCGAGGACAATGGCATGATCACCTGCGTCGCACTCATGCCGAACGCCATGAACTGAGGCAGGGCGGAGCCCATGGCAATCTCCCGCTGATCCTGTGTCATGGCGTTGAGCGTTGCCGTTGGCCCCGCCATCTCGGCATAGATCGGCGCGAGTTTGGCCTTCGCTGCGGCAGCCGAGGGAGCATCTTTCACGGTCTTGAGGATTTCCAGCGACTTGGTGGCCCCGGCAATCCAGGCTGATGCGGCCGGATGAACATTTCCGCTCGCCACGGCGCCCGTGATGGCCTCCAGCCTTGCCCGGTCCTCCGCCGACATGTCGGGGTACATGGCGCTGGCCATGGCCCCAGCCCGTGCAAGCGCGGCGGCCATTTTTTCCGGATCCATCTCTGCGCCGCCGTCCGGGCCTGATCCGATGCCGCCAAGCGCACTCGCCATCTCCTGCATCGCCTTCGCGGTCTTTTCGGCGGCCACCTGTTCGGGTGTCCTGGCCGGCTCACAGGCGGCAAGCGCTAGGGCAGCAGCGGCGAGCATGATGGACCGGATCAAGGCGACCTCCCTGTTTCGTGACGAACTTGCGCTCATGCCAGCGCAGCTGCAAGGCATCTCGCCGATCCGCGACCGCGTTTCGCCTTGCCCTTCGCGTCATGCCGTTGCAGCTTGCGGACAAACAAGGTCGCTGGCGCTTCGGCAGCCCGCCCGGGGAGAGACGATCCATGGAAACCGCCGCTGAGGGCGCAAGCGCGTCCAAAAAGCAGAACGAGGTGCTTGTGATCGGCGCATCCAGCGTCGGCACCATGTTCGAATGGTACGATTTCTTCCTCTACGGCGCGCTGGTCGCCAACATCAACATGCACTTCTACACCGGCGTGAACGAAACGACGGGATACATCCTGGCGCTGGCGACGTTCGCTGCGGGATTCGTCGTGCGTCCGTTCGGGGCGCTGGTGTTCGGTCGCATCGGCGACATTGTCGGCCGCAAGAACACCTTCCTGGTCACCATGGTGATCATGGGCATCTCCACCTTCCTGGTCGGCCTGCTGCCGGGGGCGGACCAGATTGGAATCTGGGCGCCCATCCTTCTGGTCGCGCTGCGCGTGCTGCAGGGCCTGGCGATCGGCGGCGAATACGGCGGCGCAGCGACTTACATCGCCGAGCATGCTCCGCCCAACCGCCGCGGCTTCTTCACGTCGTGGATCCAGATAACCGCCACGATCGGCTTGTTCGTTTCGCTGATGGTCATCCTTGCCATCCGCCAGACGATGTCACCCGAAGCGTTCAACGAGTGGGGATGGCGCGTCCCCTTCCTTCTGTCTGTTTTCCTGCTGCTGATTTCGATCTGGATCCGGTTGCAGCTCAACGAGAGCCCGGTCTTTCTCAAGATGAAAGAAGAGGCTGCGACATCCAAGGCGCCGCTCTCGGAAGCCTTCGGCCGGTGGAGCAATCTCAAATGGGTACTCGTCGCCCTGTTCGGCTGCGCCGCGGGCCAGGCTGTGGTCTGGTATACGGGCACGTTCTACGGCCTCACCTACCTCAAGCAGACGCTCCGGGTGGACCCCGCTCAGGCCGATACGCTGGTTGCGCTCTCGCTGCTGGTGGGCACGCCGTTCTACGTCTTCTTTGGCTGGCTGTCAGACAAGATCGGCCGCCGCAATCTGATCCTTGCGGGCCTGCTGATACCGGTCCTGACCTACTTCCCGCTGTTCAATATGCTGACCCAGGCAGCGAACCCCGCCCTGGCGCAGGCGGTCGCGAGCGCCCCCGTGGTGGTGCGCGCAGACCCGAATGCCTGCAGTCTGCAGTTTGATCCAGTCGGCCGGAACAAGTTCGATCAGCAGTCATGCGATGTCGCCAAGGCGCTGCTCACCCGTGCAGGCGTGAGCTACAATGCCGAGGCCACGCCTCCGGGCAGCATCGCCGAGGTCGTGATCGGCGGGCAAAGCTATGTGGCGCCAAATGTCGAGAACACCACCGCCACTCTCTCGCCAGAAGACCGGGCGAAGATGATCGCCGACTACAATAAGGAGGTCAGCGCTGCCCTGAAGGCCGCCGGTTATCCCGCAAACGCCGACAAGAACGCCGTCAATACCTTCATGGTCGTGATGCTGCTTTTCTTCACGCAGCTGTGCACTGCAATGGTCTACGGTCCCATGGCGGCGATGCTGGTTGAGCTGTTCCCGGCCCGCGTGCGCTACACGTCGATGTCGCTGCCGTATCACCTCGGCAATGGCTGGTTTGGCGGCCTGTTGCCGACGATCGCGTTCGCGATCGTTGCTTCAACGGGCAATATTTATGCCGGCATCTGGTATCCCGTCATCATTGCCGGCGTGACCTTCGTCGTAGCCCTGTTCTTCCTGCCCGAAACCTACAAGCGCGATATCCACCACTATTCGGGCGAAGGCGACACCCAGAGCAAGTCTTGAGTCGACTGGGGCGCATTGTTGCTTCCCTGCCGATCCCGAGCTTGCTGCAGGGACGGGTTGAGCAGGTGTTCGATTGCATTGCGCCTGACCGTCATCTCAAGACGGACGAGGTGATTGCACTTGCGGACCGGCACGGGCCGGACGGCTTGCTCGTGTCGCTGGGCATGCCCTGGCGTGCGGACCAGATCGCCCGTCTGCCAGCCAGTGTGAAGGTCATCGCGACAACCAGTGTCGGCTACGATCATATCGACATTGCCGCGGCGAGCGCGCGCAAAATTCTGGTCTGCAATACGCCCGACGTGCTGACCGACGCCACGGCTGACACCCACATGCTTCTCCTGCTCGGCGCCGCCCGCCGGGCCAAGGAGCATGTCCGCAACATGGATGCCGGCTGGAAGGTCCGGAACGGCTTCTTCCAGGGTCTCGGCGTCGACGTGACGGGCAAAACGATGGGAATTGTCGGCATGGGTCGCATCGGCCGCGCTGTGGCTGAGCGGGCGCGTGGATTTCGGATGCCGATCCTGTATCACAACCGCACGCGTCTCGGGGCTGAGCTTGAAGGCGATGCGCGCTACTTTGCGACATTGGAAGAGATGCTTCCGCATTGTCAGGTGCTGAGTCTCAACTTGCCGGGCGGGAAGGGCGTGCTGATGACTCGCGAGCGCATTGCCCTGCTGCCGCATGGCGCACTCTTCGTGAACACTGCTCGCGGTTCCCTGGTGGACGAGGATGCACTTCTGGACGCGCTGAGGTCGGGCCAGGTCGGCGCGGCGGGGCTCGATGTCTTCCAGAAGGAACCGAACTACGACACGCGCCTCAACGAGCTGGACAACACGTTCCTGCTTCCTCACATCGGCAGCGCAACTCTGGAAACACGTGTCGCCATGCTGGAGCTGGCACTTGAAGGTCTCGCCGCGGTGCTGTCTGGCGGCAAGCCGCGGAACCTGGTCGGGGCGTAGCCTAGCCCTTCGCGGGGCTCTCGCCCTGGCGCTGTCCCGTAAGCGATTTCAGCCAGCGCGAGATCGCCCGCCGCCACTGCCAGGAACGCTTGAGTGCGGGCGTGTTCGGGGCGTCGTTCTCGTGCCGCGGCATTTGTACGTCGTTGAGCTTGGGTTTGAGCCCGCGGATCAGGTCCTCCTCGATCAGGCGGCGCTCCTCTTCCGTGGCAACGCGCATGACATGTCTTTCAGTCGCGCCGAGCAACCACCAGGCCTTGCCCCACTTTTCGTGGCCCAGAAGTCGTTCGCGAAGGTTCGCCGCCTTGCCGACATAGAGCGCCTTCAGGAAGAAGCCGAAGCGGCGGCGGACGAAGACGTAGATGCCTCCAGAATCGTCCGGAATGCCGCGTTTGGTGAGGGCGCACTTGAACGTGTAGGTCCGGCCTGACTCACCGGTCCAACCGTGCCTGCCGAAGAAGAAAAGCAGCATGCGCGTCCCCGCACTTGTCTTCAGGTGGCGGACTGTCGTTCTGACACGGTTAATGACACCTGAATCGCCTCGTGGGCCGCGGATTTGATCTGCCGCCATCTCATGTCAGCCGCCGCGTGCGCCAATCGAAGGCCATCGAGGAGAAACACATGCTCGCGCACAACCTGCTCATCGCCTCCGGCATGGTCGGACTCACCGTCGTTTTTCACTTTTTCGGCCTGGCGGGTCTGATCGCCCTTCTGAACACGAAAATTCCCAGAAGGCTTCGGGCGGGCACGGGCTTGCAGAAGGGGGTGACCATTCTCCTTACAGTCTTTGGGCTTGTGTTGATGCACACTGTGGAAATCTGGACCTATGCGGGGCTCTATCTCGCATTGGACGAGTTCCCGGGGATTGAGGCGGCGCTCTATTTCTCGACCACATCATTCTCGACCCTTGGCTATGGCGATCTGACGCTGAGCGAGCCACATCGATTGATCGGGGCTATCGAAGGCGCCAATGGGTTCCTGCTGATCGGCTGGTCGACCGCCTTTCTGGTGTCGGTGACCAACCGGATGGGTTTGCTCGAAGCGCGGCTCATGCACAGCGACGAACGGTCAGCTCCCCGCGAGACAGATTCGCCTTGACCGCAAAGGCCTTATGGTCACCTTGCCGTCACAGTTCTGGGCTCGCCGGGGTAGTGGATGTTCGGGAAAATCTTGATCGCCAATCGCGGTGAGATCGCCTGCCGGGTGATCAAGACAGCGCGGCGCATGGGCGTGAAGACGGTCGTCGTTTATTCAGACGCAGATGCCGGTTCCATGGCTGTCGAGATGGCCGATGAAGCCATTCACATCGGCGGATCGCCAGCTGCTCAAAGCTATCTCGTCCAGGACAAGATCGTCGCCGCCGTGAAACAGTCGGGGGCCGAGGCTGTCCATCCCGGCTTTGGATTCCTGTCGGAGAACGCGTCTTTCGCGAAACGCCTGCAGGACGAAAAGATCGTCTTCATCGGCCCCAATCCGCACGCCATCGAGGCCATGGGCGACAAGATAACGTCGAAAAAATTTGCCGCCGAGGCCGGCGTCAACACGGTTCCGGGTCACATGGGTTTGATCGCGGACGCCAAGGAGGCCGTGAAGATCGCAGACTCGATAGGTTATCCCGTGATGATCAAGGCCTCCGCCGGCGGCGGCGGCAAGGGCCTCCGGATCGCATGGAACGCTGCCGAAGCGAAGGAAGGTTTCGAAGGCGCGCGTGCTGAAGCGATTTCGTCCTTCGGCGACGATCGGATCTTTATCGAGAAGTTCGTCGACCAGCCACGGCACATCGAGATCCAGGTTCTCGGCGACAAGCACGGAAACATCATCTACCTCAACGAGCGCGAGTGCTCGATCCAGCGCCGCAACCAGAAAGTCTTCGAGGAGGCGCCGTCGCCTTTCCTCACCCCGGAGACCCGCAAGGCGATGGGCGATCAGGCTGTCGCGCTTGCAAAGGCCGTGCAGTACGACAGCGCCGGCACTGTGGAGTTCATCGTCGACGGAAGTCGCAACTTCTATTTCCTCGAGATGAACACTCGCCTCCAGGTGGAACATCCGGTGACGGAGCTCATCACCGGATACGACCTTGTCGAGCAGATGCTGCGCGTTGCAGCGGGCGAAAAGCTTGCGATCAAGCAGAAGGATGTGAAGATCGACGGCTGGGCCCTGGAATCGCGCATCTACGCTGAGGATCCTTATCGCGGTTTTCTACCCTCCATCGGTCGCCTGAAGCGCATGCGTTTCCCGGCCGAGGGCGGGCTTGCCGAAGGCACAGTTCGGATCGACACCGGCGTGCGCGAAGGCGACGAGATTTCGATGTTCTATGACCCGATGATCGCCAAGCTGATCACGCACGGGAAGGACCGCGCCGCCGCAATCGCCACGCATGTGAAGGCGCTTGAGCGCCTGGAAGTGCAGGGCATTCAGGACAACTCACCCTTCCTCGCCGCTGTGCTCGACCAGAAACGCTTCCAGTCGGGCAGGATCACGACCGGCTACATCAAGGAAGAATTCCCCAATGGTTTTCACGGCGCGACGACCTCTCCTGAGATAGAGCGGGTGCTGATCGCCGCTGCCGCCTATGCCAATGTGTTGATGCGCACGCGTATGTCAGGGATTTCAGGCAGGATCGAGCCCGCCCGGCCGCAACGCAAGGACTGGGTCGCAATCATCTCGCGCAAGCCGACACCGCTCGACATTGTCTGGCAGATGGGCGAGGCCGAGATTACGTTTGCCGACGGCAAGACACGCAGCCTTTCGACGGCCTGGAGGCCGGGCATGTCGATGATGGAGCTGATGTTCGACAATCAGCCCTACGCACTCACGATCGCCACCGCGGAGGAAGGCTTCGTTCTCCGCCGTCTTGGCGTCGAGGCTCACATTCGCGTCTGCACGCCGCTTCAGGCCGAGCTTCATGCGCGCCTGCCGGAAAAGCAGAAACCCGACACCTCAAAGCTCATCATGAGCCCGATGCCCGGCCTCGTTGTGTCCGTCGCCGTCGCGGTCGGCCAGGAGGTCAAGTCCGGCGAGGCCGTATGCATCGTGGAGGCGATGAAGATGCAGAACATCATCCGCGCCGAGGCCGATGGGGTCGTGAAGTCCGTCAATGCGGCCGCTGGCGCGAGTGTAGCGGCCGACGAGGTGCTGATCGAATTTGCCTGAAGCGTGCGACTACTCGCGCTCCAGTTTCTCGAGCTTCGCGGTTTTGCCGTCGATACGCATCTCGATCCTGCGGCCTTGCCCGTCGACGCCTTCAACCTTCCAGTTTCCGCGCGATGTGAGCTTGATTTCGGTCACGCTCGCCATCCCTTTGGACTTGGCGACGCTTATCGCCTTCGCGTGATTGGTCGGCAGCTTCAGCGCTAAGGCCTTCTCATCAAGCTGCTGAAGGCGTGCGGGGCTCATGTCGTCGCTCTGAGCGCTGGCGGGGGAGGCCGCCATAAGCGCGACGCCAAGAGCAAGGCAGGCAAGGTGGAGCTTCATCCGGGTCCCTCTGGATCTGTTTGATCCGACAATGCCTGATTGGACGGCGTGATCAACCGCGGCGCGCATTTGCGCCACCGGCTCGCCGCTGCTAGCAAATGCCTGCCCGCAGACAGGGTGATCGGGAGACCTTAGATGAAGCGCTTCAGCATGATGGTCCTCACCGCTCTCGCAACGGCCTGCGTCGCCCCGCCAGCTGTCGCCCCGCCCGCGGCCTCCGTTGCGCAGCAGGTCGAGCCGTTGCCACTTGCCCCGCTCAGTCCGGCAATGAGCGAAGTGTTCGACGGCAAGGCGCTGCGCGTAATTCTGTGTGGAACATCCTCGCCGCTGCCTGATCCAAATCGCGCCAAGGCGTGTACCCTGGTTGTCGCAGGCGAGAAGGCCTATGTGATCGACACAGGTCCCGAGAGCTGGGAACAGCTCGCCCGCATGCAGGTCCCGGGCGCGCGTATCGCCGGCATCTTCATTACGCACTTCCACTCAGATCATATCGGCGATCTTGGCGAGTTTCGCATGCAGACGATGGTCGCAGGCCGCCGCCAGATGCTGCCCGTCCACGGGCCCCGCGGCGTGACCAATCTCGTCGCCGGGTTCAATCTTGCCTATGAGGAGGACGCCCGTCTTCGCCTGGCTCACCACGGCGCCGGTGTGGTCGATCTTGCAAACTCCCCTCTCCGCGCAGCGGAATTCGGCAAGGCCTTCATCGGTAACCTCGATGCGGAGGAAGTGATCCTCCAGGACGGCGATCTCGTGGTCACGGCTTTCGAGGTCGACCATGATCCCATCCGGCCAGCTGTCGGCTATCGTTTCGACTGGAAGGGCAGGTCAGTTGTTGTTTCCGGAGACACCGCCGCGTCGGCCAACTTTACAGCGAATGCCAGGGGCGCCGATGTGCTGGTGACAGAATCGCTTGCTCCAAATCTCATCGGTATGGCGCAGCAGCAGATGAAATCGGCCGGCAATGAGCGGGTCGCCAAGATCATGGCGGACATCCCCGATTATCACATCAGCCCGCTCGACGCTGCGAAAACCGCCAACGAGGCCGGCGTCAAGCTTCTCGTCTACTCGCACCACATCCCCTCAGCCCAGGTAAACCTTCCTCCCTTTTTCGCGGGCGTCGCCGCGGTGCGTCCTGCCGACCAGTGGGTGATCGGCTGGGATGGCCTGCGCATCGACCTGCCAGCGGGCACGGCCGAGATCAGGCAGAGCGAACTGTTGCCGCGTTCGAACTAGGCACGCAATCATGCGGCCCATTTCAGCCGCGGCCCAAGGCGCCGGGTCGAGCAAAGCGCACTTGACCTCCATGCCGGGAGAAGTCGGCCCCCGACGCGCGACGCTTCACAAAGCTCCGCTCACAAACGAGGCGACCACCATGATCGCCGTGACGGCGCCTGCCATCAGGTCAGGAGAGGGGCGCGCTTTGTATGATGGAATGCTGGACACGCTCGACCTGCGCGTTCAAACCACAGCGATGATCATATACGTCGACGCTGACGCCTGTCCGGTGAAGGACGAAATCTACAAGGTTGCCCGCCGAGTCGGCTGTGATGTTCGCGTCGTTGCGAACTCCTTCATCCGCACGCCTGCCGAACCGCGCATTCAGTTCGTCCTCGTCGAAGCCGGCGCCGATGCCGCCGACGACTGGATTGCGACGCGAGCCGTGCGCGGCGACGTTGTCGTTACCAACGACATCCCGCTTGCCGCACGGGTGCTGGAGCAGGGCGCTCAGGCGATCTCCCCGACGGCCAAGGTCTTCACCACGGACATGATCGGGGCGGCGCTGGCCACGCGCGGGCTGATGGAACACCTGCGGTCCTTCGGTGAGATCACGTCGGGTCCGGCGCCCTTTTCCCAGAAGGACAGGTCCGCATTCCTCTCGGCGCTCGACGCGGCGGTCATGCGTGCAAGGCGCAAGGCCGTGTGACGCGTCTGAACACCTGATCCGGCGCCCCTGACCATCGAAAACAGAGAAAATGGCCGAATTTGAGGATATTTACATACATCGAAAACCGAGGTATGTAAGGTCAATGGAGGCGGCAAGATGGACGAAACGGTCCAGGACTGGGAGAGGCGCTGGCGCAAGAGCGTATTGCCGTTCGCCGCACTGGCAGCCCTTGGGCAGGGCCCAAAGCATGGCTACGGGCTGGCCGTTGCCTTGCGCGATCTTCTCGGCGCGGCGGCGCCCGAGGGCACCCTTTACCCGCTGCTGAACAGCTTCGAGCGTGACGGCCTCACGGTCGCCGAGTGGCTGATTCAGGAGAGTGGGCCGGCGAGGAAGGCCTATCGCCTGACGCAGAAAGGTAGCGATGTCCTTCAGGAGGCCACGCGGCGCTGGTCGGCCTTCAACAACATTCTGGGAGGTCACGCCAATGTCTCGCTGGACTGAGATTCCGGACCCCGATGTGCGTAGCCTCCTCGCGGGCTACTTTGGCAAGGTCGACAGGGCGCTGGCCGCGCTGCCGCGGGTCGAGGCCGACGAGGTGAAAACCGAACTCGAAGCCCACGCCATGGAGGCGATCAGCGAGGCTGGCGGCGGGGCGGATGCCGCACGTCACGCGCTGGCGCAGCTTGGAGACCCCGAACAATTCCTGCCTGCCCTCGTTGCCGATCGGTTGCGAGCGCGCGCAGGGCGCACATTCAGTCCTGCCGACGTGACGCTGGCGCTTGTGCGCAGCGGCGCCTCGGGCATGGCGGGGCTTGCGCTCTCCGTGCTGGTCGGCCTCGGCTATGCCGTCGCCACGCTCTGCATAACACTGGGAATCGTGAAGCTGTTCGCGCCGGCCGGCGTCGGCGCTTACAGGCTTGAGAGCGGTGCGCTCTTCATTGGTGTCGATGAGAATGTCCAAGGCGTGGACCTTCTCGGAATCTGGTTCTCGCCGTTGTCGATCGCGGCGGGAGTGGCCCTCTACGTCCTGCTGACCTGGGCGTTCGGGCGCTTTGCCGGGCGCAAACGCGTCCCGCGCGGACTTTCAAGGATGGACGACTAACTCAGGGAGAAAACCATGAACCGACTTTGCCTGGCCGCGCTTGCGGCGGGAATGCTGACGGCTGCGCCGGCCCACGCGCTCGAGATCCGTGTGGATCCCACACCGCTCTATGTGTTCGACCTGTCGCCGGATCGCGCCAGCGTCGACCTGATGCTGCACAACATCCTGATCGTCAATGATGGTGAGGGCGTGCAGGAAGTCCACGGCATGCGGGTCGAATTGCTGGCCAAGGGCGAGATCGTTTCAGTGGTTCGCGCGCCTGCGAGCATGATTGCGCGCCGCGCGGAGCGTATCGCGAACTATAGCGACGCCGGCCTGCTGCAGGCGATGGACTTTCAATTCCATCTTTCGCACCTGTTGAAGCCAGGCGAAACGTTGAGCAGGGACGCGACGCTCGATCCGCGCGAGGCCTTCCTCAACACCAGTCTCTACGTATCCGCGAGTACGATGCCCGACACGGCGCGCATCGTGGTCGAGGGTGAGAACGGCGATATCGAAAGCCGCGACGTAGCGGTTTCCCGGCACCAGTCGCCCAACACCTATCGCGCCCCCGTCGATGGGCGCTGGATCGTGTGGGCCTCGGGTGACGCTGCCCACCATCATCGCTGGGTGCAATCTTCCGAGTACGCCATCGACATAGCCAGGCTCGGCGCCGACCTGCGTTCGTTCAGGGGAGACGGCACACAGCTTGAGGACTATCTCACCTTTGGCGCCCCGCTTTATGCCGTCGCAGACGGCGTCGTCGTCGCCGTGCGCGACGATCAGAGCAACAATGCCGGCGGCCTAAGGCGGCCCGACGAACCGTTCGAAGCCTATCAGGAGCGCGTCGCCGAGGCGCAACAAGCGATCTTGCTGGCCGACGGCTTCGCCGGGGCTGCCGGCAACTACATACTCCTTCGTCACAAGGGTGGCGAGCATTCGCTCTATGCCCACATCCGTCAGGGCAGCGCGAGGGTCCGGGTGGGGCAGGCCCTCTCGAGCGGCGCGCAGATCGGGGAGGCTGGAACGTCCGGCAACTCGACCGAACCTCACCTCCATTTTCAGATTATCGACGGACCCGATCTCAACACCGCGCGCGGGCTTCCGTTCGTTTTCGAAGGCCTGCGCAATGACTGGATTGAAATGAGCGGACGCCACCTCCGCGCGGGGGACGTGATCGAACGGGAGTAGCCATCACTTCCGCAAGCCCGGTCAAGCGCCGGATCTGTCGACTTGCCATTCTGTACATGGCTTCGGAAGGTGCAGCATGCAGGCGATCGCCAAGGCGCTCTGGTACATCGAAAGCCACATCGGCGAGCCTTTCACGCTCGACGATGTGGCCCGCGTGTCCTGCCTTTCGCGCTTTCATCTCTCCCGCACCTTCGCCGCTATCGTCGGCCAGCCGGTGCTCGCCTTTGCGCGGGCCCGGCGGCTGAGCGAGGCGGCGCGGCGGCTGGCCGATGGCGCGCCTGACATCCTCGATGTCGCGCTCTCCGTCGGCTACGGCTCGCACGAGGCTTTCACGCGCGCTTTTCGCGACCAGTTCGGGGCAACGCCTGAAGATGTTCGTGCGCGTGGATCGCTCGCCAACCTCTCGCTCACGGAGCCCATTCGCATGCCCGACCAGTCCACCAACGCGATCGCCCCGGTTCGCTTTGTCTCCGGCAAGACGATGCTCTTTGCAGGTCTTCGCCGCTATTTCCGGTTCGAGGAACGCGCGGGCATCGCCTCGCTCTGGCATGCCTTCGGCCCGCATCTCGGTGCGATCACAAACACCATCCCCGGCGCCGCGTGGGGTCTGTGCCTTGCTCCGGCAGACCCGACCGACGAGGCAGGTTTCGATTATGCTCCCGCCGTCGAGGTCAGCAGTCTGGACGATCTTCCCGAGGGCCTGTCGGGTGTGCGCCTTGCGCCGCGCGACTGGGCGGTCTTCCGTCACGGCGGGCATGTTTCGACGCTGGGCGCAACCTGCTGGGCAGCCGGCGAATGGCTCGCGGCGTCCGGCCGCCAGCCTGCGGGTACCGCCATGCAAATGCTCGAACGCTACGGCCCCGAGTTTGATGCAGGCACGGGCAATGGCGGCTGCGAAGTCTGGCTGCCAGTGAGCGCGAGGACCTGAAGGCCTTTTCGAGTCCTGCTGCGCAACTGGGAGCTGCGACTGAAGGCATTTATGGCGTTGTTGTTTGTGGGCGCCGCCGCCCCCAATTTCCTGACCCCGATTCTCATCGAGTCGCCGCCCCGTCGAATGCACTTGCCCAAGGCATGGATTTTTGGGGCGTCGCGGTTAATCAATTGCTTGAGGGCTGGGCGATGCCCAATTGACGAGCCGCGCTCCGAGGCGAGCGCGGGACACCGCGCCTAAACCGGTTAAGGATTCGCGGCGGCAGGTTCGCGCCCTCGAACGCCCGTAGCCTGTCGCCAGCAGACGATGTCACAGCGTGCCTATTCACCCGTCAGGCGAATCAAAAAAGCGCGCTAAACGCTTCATTGCGGACCAGAAATCCTGTGGCAGTGGCGACCCGTAGCGGTTGAAAAAGCGGTTCCAGCCCCACTTCGGGAGGCCAGCGATATCGCCAACCCAAAAAAAAGCGTGTAGGCCGGTTTCCATGCGGGGCGACCGCGTTATCACCCCGGCGAGGTCTTCCGACGCCGGGGTAGTGCCTTTGACAAGGGGAACGTAATGAAAAAAGCACTTATGTGCGCCACCGCGGCCGCCACCATGGTGTCTGCTGGCGCAACTGCGTATGCGCAGGACGGCTGGTACGGTACTGCCAAGGTCGGCGCCGTCGTTGATGGCATTCAGGATGTCGACTTCGCCGGCGGCGCGCCGAGCGGCGCTCTCGATACCCGCGCTGACCCCGAAGTCGACCCCGTGTTCGGGCTTGGCCTCGGCTATGGCTTTGGCAACACCTTCCGGGTTGAAGGCGTGGTCGGCTACCGCAACGTCGAACTCGACGTGCCGGACACCGTTCAAGGCGTTGTGCCTCCCGGCCGCGTCGGCCCGGCTGGCGCCGGCTCGACCCGGGTCACAACCGGGATTGTGAACCTCATCAAGGACTTCCCGGTTGAGGGCTCGAACATCACGCCGTATCTCGGTGTCGGCGGCGGCGCTGCCCGCGTCGACAGCCGCGTGGCGTCGACCTACTTCACTCCGTCGGGCCTGCAGGCCAATGGCTTCGACGACAACGACACGTCTTTCGCCTACAATCTTCTGGCTGGCTTCGGCGTCAAATTGGGCGACCAGCTGACGGTTGATCTCGGCTACACCTTCCTTGATGCGCCCGACCTTGCGCTGCAGGGCGTCGATGGCGACTATGAGTCGTCCTATCAGGATCACGCTGTGACGGCTGGGCTGCGCTGGCAGTTTGCTGCGCCGCCGCCGCCTGCGCCGCCGCCGCCTCCGCCGCCTCCGCCTCCGCCGCCGCCGCCGCCTCCGCCGCCTCCTGCTCCGCCGCCTCCCCCGCCGCCGCCCACGACCGCGGACACCTCGGCTGCGCAGGCGTGCACGCAGCAGCAGCCTCCGTTCGTGGTCTATTTCGAGTGGGATCGTTCCGACCTCACCTCGGCCAACCGCGACACGATCAATGCTGCGGTTAACCGTGCGCGGGCCGGTGGTTGCACCATCACGCTCACGTCCGTCGAGGGACACACCGACTCCTCGGGTGGTTCGGCCTACAACGACCGTCTGTCGGCCCGCCGTGCAGACATCGTGAAGCAGGCCCTCGTGGCCGCCGGCGTCGGCGATGCCTCGATCCGCACCGCCGCCAAGGGCGAATCCGAACCGGCCGAGCCGCGTCCGGACGGCACGCGCGAGCCGCTCAACCGCCGTGCGGAAGTGCAGATCACGATCGGCCGCTAACCGCGGCCAGTCGATACGAACTGAAGGAGCAGCCCGGTCGAAAGACCGGGCTGCTTCCGTTCCGGGCGGAGCGTTGCGCCGAGCTCAGGCCTGGCTGTCAGGTTGAGGCACAGCGAGGCGGCAATATCGGCGATCGGATTGATGCTTCTGAGGTCGGTGGCGCTGTCGTCATCGAACGGGTCAGGCCCGCGCCGGTGCGCGGCGCCAAGGCCGGACCGGCCATGCCCCTCGATGTCGCCGGCGTGCTGCATGCAGAACATCTGGTCGCCCAGGCGAGGATAGAGACGCCAGTTCGCGAGCGCGGCGGCATGCAACCCAGGGTCGCGACTCGGGACCAGAGGTTGGGGTGCAAGGTCTTGTGATGCGAATGAGCGCCACGGCGCGCTGTGCACATTTTCTGATGTGGACCGGACCCCAGCCTTCGCAGGGCGCGTGCCCCCCTGGGCCAGCCTGGGTCGCCGCTTCAGCGCCTGTACTTGATGAAGGGGGTGGCGGTCGCGACCTGGTCGTAGAGGCGGCGAGCGGTGGCGTTGAAATTCTGCGTGAGCCAGTAGACCTGGTCGGCGCCGCGCGTATCGGCGGCGGCGTAGACGGCTTCGATGAGAGCGCGGCCGACGCCCTGGCTGCGCGCCTCCGGGGCGGTGAAGAGATCTTCCAGATAGCAACGCGGGCCAGCCGCCCAGGTGACGGGATGGAAGAGGTAGTGGACGATGCCGATAAGCTCTCCTTCCGGCGTCCCCGCGCAGAGGGCGTGGATCGGCGCCTCGGGATCGAGGATACGCTGCCAGGTCAGGTTCGTGACGGCCTCAGGTATGTCGCTTTCGTAGAAGGCGAGATAGCCGCGCCAGAGCGCGAGCCATTGCGGGTAGTCGGCGGGCGTGAGGTTGCGGATCTGGAAGGTCATGGTTGTCCCCGGTCATGGGTTGATCAGGATGGTTGCTAACGACCCGTTGTTCAATCGCGGGACAATGCATCTGACCCACGAAGCGGCGTCGCACCATATCGCTGTCGGGCGCACTGCGGCACGGCGCGTGTCTCGTCAATCCGAAGTCAACATGTCCGAGGGCGGTGAGATCTCGATCTAGATGTGAATTGCGATGGCGCCTTCGATGCGCCAGTTGAGCGGTTTCTGGAATTTGAGCTGGCGGTTGGCGGCGGCGCGCGCGCCAAACGTGGCGAGAACCGCATCAAGCGCGTCGGCGGAGCGCAGCATCTCCTTGCGGCTGCTGGTGTCGATCAGGATATGCCGCGTCTCCTCAAGATGTCTGACGATCCTCGCGCGCAGCGGACGGGCCTGGTCGTCTACATACCCCGTGTGCGGCAGGCTCCAGGCGCGGAGCTGGGCGGCGGGAAATGTCTCCACCAGCATGCCGGGCGCATCCTTCCATGGCCAGACGGGGCGCTGTGCGCGGGCGAGCAGCGTAAGACATGCGGCGGCAAAGGGAGCGCCTGGGCGAGCTCCGTTCCACAGGGTCGAGCGCGTGGCGGCGTGCTGGCGCTCGGTCTCGCGCGCGGGCTTCGCCGAGGCCAGCGGGGCGTGCTGGCTGGCGTAGGCCACGAGGGCGGCGCCGCGCGGGAAGGGCCGATCGCTTGCAGCAGGGAGCCGGGTGATGTCCTGCAACAGTTGCTCATGGCCGCCCGGCGGCATGTGACGTTCGGGAAGAGCGAAAGGCGCATCGATGGCGGCGGCCCGGTAGCGGCCTTCCGCCAGAAGCGTGGCGAGGCGATCGAAGGGTGGGCCGGCGCCGGGAAGGTCCTGCACCGGCATGAGTTCGGTGAGGCGAGGCCCTTCAAGCGATGCGATCCACACGGTGGGGCGCGCACAGCGGGGCCGCCACGGCGCCGCAGCGCCAGAAAAGTCGATGCCCAGGAATCGCGCTGCGCTCATTCCGGCAGCCTGACGCGGCCTGGCCCCAAGTCCAGCGGCGTCACGCTTGACAGGCCGGCGCATTGCGGGCGCCTTGGTCGGATGACAGCGACCACCCAGACGGCAGGACTGACGGCAGGCCAGGCAACGCGCGCGCGCCTGATGCAGGCGGCGGCGCGCATCGTGGCGCGCGAAGGGATGGCGGCAGCGACGACGGCCGCCATTGCCGCGGAGGCGGGCGTCGCAGAGGGGACGCTCTACCGGCACTTCGACAGCAAGGACGATCTTCTGATCGCAGCCTACCGGCAGATGAAGCAGGAGGTGTTCCTTGATGCGGGCGCAGGTCTCGACACGTCGATGGCGTCGCCGGAGCGGCTGAAGCGGACCTGGAAGGCGATCTATCTCGCCTATCGCGCCAACAAGGATGCATTCGCGTTTGGCCAGCGCTTTGCGGAATCGGCGCTGGCCGAGCGCGAGGGTGGCGAGGCCGGGCGGGCGGTGGCGCGCATGGTGGTTGACCTGCGCAAGGCGGGGATCGCTTCGGGTGACTTCAAGAACCTGCCGCCGGACCTGCTTGGCAGTCTCTTCATGGCGCCGATCGCGTACCTCCTGAAAGCCGAGATGAAGGGCCGCAAGTGGACCGATGCGGAGCTTGATGCGGCGGCCGAGAGCGTTTTGGCGGGATGGAGGAAGTGAAGCGGAGGCTCACGGCCGCAGCACGACCTTACCAACCAGTCTCCGATCCCGCATCAATTCGAACGCTTCACGCCAGCTCGCCAGCGGCAATTCGGCGAAGACTGTTGGCTTCGTTTTTCCTTCAGCCGCCCAATTCCAGATCTCATCGCGGATGAAGCGGCCGCGATCGGGAAACTGGCGGCCGTATTCGCCGGCGCGCACGCCGACGACGGAGAAGCCCTTGATCAGCGGGATGTTGGAGCTGACGGTGGCGATGCGGCCGCTGGTGAAACCGATCACCAGCAACCGGCCGTCGAAGGCGATGCAGCGGGTCGATTCATCGAAGACGTCGCCGCCGACTGGGTCGAAGATCACATCAGCGCCGCGGCCGTCCGTCAGCGCCTTCACCTGGTCGCGGAAAGCGTCGCCGGGCTTCAGGCCGAGCACGATGACATGATCGGCCCCGGCGCGGCGCAGCGCGTCGGCTTTCGCGGCTGACGCTGTGGTTGCAATGACGCGGGCGCCGAGCAGGCGGCCAACATCCATCGCGGCCATGCCCACACCCCCCGAGGCGCCGTGCACGAGCAGCGTCTCGCCCGGTTGCAAACGGCCACGCGCGATGAGCGAGACATGCGCCGTCGTGTAAGCAGCGGGATAGGCGGCCGCCAGCGGGAAGGAGAGGCTTTCCGGAATAGGGTGAAGATTGGCGGCGGGGCAGATGGCAAAGCCCGCAAAAGCGCCAGTCTTGGCGCCGCCGGCGACGCGGTCGCCAAGCGCTAGCTGCACGCCGGGGCCGACCGCGTCGACGAGGCCGGCAAGGTCCATCCCGAGGGTGAAGGGCGGCTCGGGTTTGAACTGGTAGTCGCCCTTGAGCATGAGGAGGTCGGGGAAGTTGAGGCTCGCCGCCTCGACCTTCACGCGCACCTCGCCCGGGCCAGGCGCCGGAAGAGGGACGGATTTCAGGGCAACGCCGGAAAAGTCCGGCGCGAGGCGCTCGCAGACCAGGGCGGGCATGGATGTCATCGCTCAGTCTCCCCGCCCCGAAGATGCCTTAATTGGCTCATTGACAGGACATATTGTTTTTCGATAAATGATCATCGACTTTCGAGATGGCGGTCAGGCGCCACCCGGAAGGGACGATAGAGCAAAAGCCATGTCCACTGGGAGAACAACAATGAAAACATCATCTTCGACAACGAGCCTGATTGCCTGCGCAGCCATCGCCGGCGCTGTCGCTGCCGGATTTGCAACCGGGCCGGCCTTCGCCGAGGAAACCTCCTTCCGAAACGAGACCTTCAAATTCCCGTTCAGCTACAGCACATCCGAGCTCGCCTCGGCCCCGAGCGCGACAAAGCTGCTCATCCGCCTGCAGCAGGATGTGCGCGCGCATTGCGGCGGCAACCGCAAGATGACGCTCAATGAACGCGAGCAAGTCACTGCCTGCATCAACGAGACGATGCGTGAGTCGATCGGCAAGTTCGGCTCGGCGACACTGGCGCAGGCTTACGAAACGCGCGCTGGCGGCTGATCCCCGATTCCAAACGCCAGCATGTGCGAGGCCGGGTTCCGCAAGGAGTCCGGCCTCATCGCATAGGGTGAGGGCTGTCTCCTCGGTCCTCGCCCTCCGACCTGTCTCGCGTACCCCGCGATCCGGCCGGCGCAACGGGAGCCAGCGAAGACAACCGCGTCGCTGTCTCCACCAGGACGTTGCATTGGCTGGACGCCCGCCACCTGATCCCAAATCCGTGGCGGGCGGACGGAGGTCGACCAAAGCCGTCAGTTGCGGATGGTGAAGGCCGACCAGCGGCTGAACTGGCTTTGCTGGCCATCCGCGGTGACGCCCCGCACGCGCCAGCGCCAGTCGCCTGCCGACGGGAACGCCTCACTGAGTCCGGTGGCGTTCTCGACGGCGATGCGCTTGTGCGGGGGATCTTCGACCCAACGCTGCGTGGTTGCGTCGTAGGACTCGATCTCGACGATGAAGAGCACCGCGTCCGCGCGATGGACCCAGGCGAGCCTTACGGTCTGCGGGCCGCCCATCAGCTGGACGGCTTCGGCGGGGTCGACGATCTGCGGAGCAGAGACGGCGAAGGGGGCGTCCGCGCGCGGCAAGGAGGCGCTCAAGGTGTCGGCGAAACGCGCACGCGGGACGGCGAGTGAGGCCTTGAACCACGCGGTGCGGGTATCCGGCAGGACGACGCGATACCATTCACCATCGCTCTGGACCAGGCGCCCCGTTATGTTCAGCACTTCCCCCCCGGCGCGCGTTTCGGAGAGAATGGCGACGCCCTCGGCCGCTGAGGGCCGCACGCGATAACGCTGGCCTGAAGCACGCGCGACCATTGGGGCGGGCGGTGTATAATCCTCGATCTCCGAGCCCGGCCCCATTTCGGCCGGGAGTGCGCCGGGAAGTTCTGTGGCCGGAGCAGGGGGCTCCTCGGCGACAGGCGGGATGATTGGCGATGCGTCGAGCGGCTCCTGAGGCGCGGACAGCTGCTCGGCCGATGCCTCGATCAGCGGTCCTGGCGTGGGCAGAACGGCTTTCGGCGCTCTCTCGCTCTCGGAGCTTGCGAGCGTGGAGATCGGCGCCGAGCCAGTTTCCCCGGTAAGATACCAGGCAGCGAAGACACCGCCGCCCAGCAGCGCGACGATCAGCAGTGCGAGGAGCACGCGGCCTGCGGCGCCGTCGGGCGCCGTGGCGGGCGGTGGCTCGGTTGGGCGATGGCTTGCGAGCCAGTCGGTTTCACGCGGGGCGAGCCTGGCGGCGCTATCCAGCAGTGGATCGTAGGTCTGGCGTCGCTCGGCCTGGACCGCCGGACGAACAGGCTGCGCGACGGGGTCCGGGCCGGGCGCTGGCCCCTCGGCGCCGGTTTCGGCAAACAAGGCTTCGTCGGCGATGCCCCCCGCCTCGGCCGCCGGCTCGAACGGATCTTGCGGACGGGGCGCGGGCCGGGGTGCATCCGGGCTGACGAGCGGGGCAAAAGGGCGTTGCGGCCGGCCCGAATCCGGTCCTTCCCTGAAGTCGCCGGCGCCGACCGTTTCTGAGCCAAGCATCGAAATCGAGGCGCGCTCGATGTCGAAATCGGCGAGGATGTGTTCGCCGCCGGTCTCCATCTTGTCGGTCAACACCTGCATCAGGCGTTGCAAGAACACCGTGTCACGCGAGATCACCTGGGTGATCCGGCAATCGGAGGTTCCAATCGAGAGGCCGGTATCGACGCGTTGGAAGAGGTTGGCGAGGCCAAGCGCGGCGCCGAAGGCGATGCCCGCCATGGCGAACGGACCATAGGCGGCCAATTGCGTCGCTGCGCCTGCAATCACAACAAGGCCGAGCAGAAGGAGCCACCAGGAGCGCTGGCCACGGACGATACGTATCGTCGCGATGCTGTCGACCGAGATGGCCTGGCCGCCGAGCGCGACTGTGCGAGCGCGAATGCGGCCAATACCGGACCTGAGCGACACTGCCTCAGTTTGGCCTGGACCGGACATCATGGTCAGTTTCCAACGCTACGCTTCGAAGCGAGACCGCCTCGCAATTCGTTCTGGGCGTGGATCGATCCCTCCCATCCGATCAATCACTGACGTCCGAGTCTGCACCATAAGCACGCCATTCAGGGGCGGCTAGTGGTGGGCGGGTCACGCAGGGCGGAAAGCGTGCGGCGTCGCAACGCCTTCAGCGCTCATCAGGCGAAGGAGATCGGCCTTGATGCGCTCGATAAGTGTGGGTCCATGAAAGACAAGCGCGGAATAGAGCTGCACGGCCTGTGCGCCCGCGCGGAACTTGGCGACGACATCGGCAGCAGAGGCGATCCCGCCAACGCCGATGAGATCGAGTTTATCGCCGACCGCGGAATGAAATTCGCCGAGAATACGAGTTGATTTCTCCATCAGAGGGGCGCCGGAGAGACCCCCCGCTTCCTGCTTGTGCGAACTTGCAAGTGAGTCGGGGCGATCAAGAGTCGTGTTCGAAACGATCAGGCCCGAGAGCCAGTCCTGCGCCAGCGCGACATCGGCGATATCCCTTACCGCTTTGTCATCGAGATCGGGCGCGACCTTGAGAAAGACGGGGCGGTTCTTCACCACAGACACCATCTCGCGCGCGGCGGCGCCGACACGGCCGAGCAGGTCTTCGAGTGCGCCGCGATCCTGTAGGCCGCGCAGGCCAGGCGTATTCGGGGAGGAGATGTTGACCGTAACATAAGAGCAGTAGGGCCAGACCGCCTTCACGCCAGCGACATAGTCGGCGATGCGATCTTCCGAATCCTTATTGGCGCCGACATTGGCGCCGACGACGCCGCGCGCGCGGGGGGCGGCAGAGAGGCGTCGGACGAAATAGCCGATGCCGTCATTGTTGAAGCCCATCCGGTTGATGACGGCGCGATCTTCGGTGAGGCGGAACAGACGCGGGCGCGGATTGCCGGCCTGCGGGCGCGGCGTCACCGTTCCGCATTCAACGAAGCCGAAGCCGAAGGCGAGCATCTGGGCGAACACCTCAGCGTTCTTGTCGAACCCGGCGGCGAGGCCGATTGGATTGGGCAGGAGGAGGCCGGACTTCTTCAGGCGCACGGCGAGGCGCGGATCCTCGAGGCCCGGGGTCGGATTCGCGACGCCGGACTTGAGCGCATCGATGGTTGCGCGATGCGCGGTCTCGGCCGGCAGCATGCGGACCGCGCGCGTGGCGAGATCGAAGAGACTCACCCGCGTGCGCCTGCGGACGTGCCTGGCGGCTTGACGGCGGGTTCGGGACTGCGCGTCACCTCATCAGGCGCGAGCGGCACGCCATCGGCGTCGAGCGTGTCGAGCGGCCAGAGCGAGGCGATGTGATGATGACGCACCTCGGCGTAGACATGCGGGAAGAAATCCGCGCCGCGTGATTTTTCCCATTTGAGGTCAGGCCCGAAATCAGCGCCGTCAACGGAGGCGAGTACAAGGCCGGTCTGGCCCCTGAACCATTTGGCCAGCGTTTCCTGCACCTGCTTTGATGTCGAGAAGTGGACAAAGCCGTCGGCGATGTCGACCGGCGCCTGCATCAGTCCGCCGGCTTCGACGCGTGCGAGCTGTTCGGCAGTGAGTATCTTGTAGATCATCTGGCTCATGGCCGCGGGTTGTGCGGCGGAAGGAGCCGGGTGGCAAGGGGCGGGGGGGCAGGCGAGCGTGGATACGCTTGACCCGGCGCCGGTGGAGCGGCATCGGGAGCCTATGACGACGTCTACGGCACTGGTGTTGTTTTCGGGGGGGCAGGATTCCGCTGTCTGTCTGGCGTGGGCGTTGGTGCGCTACCAGCACGTCGAGACGATAGCCTTCAACTACGGGCAGCGGCATCGCGTGGAGCTCGACTGCCGCGAGGTGTTTCTCGCAAAGCTGCGTGGACAGTTTGCGGAGTGGGGCGCGCGGCTGGGTGAGGACCGCGTGCTCGATCTTGGCGTGCTGGGAGAGGTGTCGGACACGGCCCTGACGCGCGACCAGGCGATCGGGTTTGCGGCGAGCGGACTGCCGAGCACGTTTGTGCCGGGACGCAATCTCGTCTTCCTGACATTTGCAGCCGCGGTTGCTTATCGTCGCGGGCTTGAGGCGCTGGTTGGCGGCATGTGCGAGACGGATTTCTCCGGTTATCCGGACTGTCGTCGTGCGACGATGGATGCGATGGCGCGGGCGCTGACGCTGGGCCTGGATCGCGCGACGCCGATCGAGACGCCGCTGATGCAGCTGGACAAGGCGCAGACGTGGGAGCTGGCCGATCAGTTGGGCGGGCATGCGCTGGTCGACCTGATCGTGGAGGAGACGCACACCTGCTATCTCGGCGACCGGTCGCAGCGGCATGACTGGGGTTATGGCTGCGGGACATGTCCGGCGTGTGAGCTGCGGGCGAAGGGCTGGCGCAGGTGGCGGGGCGCGGCGTGACCTATTCGGTGAAGGAGTGCTTTTACACGCTGCAGGGCGAGGGCGCGCAGACAGGGCGCGCGGCGGTGTTCCTGCGTTTTGCCGGGTGCAATCTCTGGAGCGGGCTGGAGCGCGATCGCGCGGACGCTGTCTGCAAGTTCTGCGATACGGATTTTGTCGGCGTCGATGGCGAGGGCGGTGGGAAATTCGCCGATGCAGATGCACTCGCGGCGCATGTGGCGGCGCGATGGGGCGGGGCCAGCGGCAAGCCATACGTTGTGTGCACGGGCGGCGAGCCGTTGCTGCAGTTGGATGCGGCGTTGATCGCGGCGCTGCACGCGTGTGGCTTCGAGGTGGCGGTGGAGACCAACGGGACGATCGAAGCGCCGGCCTCGCTCGACTGGGTGTGCGTGTCGCCAAAGTCGACTGCGCAGCTGCGGCAGGTCTCGGGGGATGAACTGAAGCTCGTCTTTCCGCAGGCGGACGCGATGCCGGGAAAATTTGCCGGACTGGCCTTTCGCCACTTCTTCCTGCAGCCGATGGACGGTCCGCAGCGCGAGGCGAACACGGCGGCGTGCATCGCCTACTGTCTCGCAAACCCGCAATGGCGACTCAGCCTCCAGACGCACAAGGTCACGGGAATGCCGTGAACGAACGTGGCCGCCCGAAAGGGCGGCCACGTCGCGTGGCAGAGTTACCGATCAAGACAGCTTGTCGGCGAACTTTCTGGAGAAGCGGTCGAAGGCGGTGCGCGCATCTGTCCAGGTGGTGGAGGCGAGCGTGTTGCGCAGGTCTGTTTCGTACCAGTCATAGTCGAGAGTGCCGAGCTCCTTGCCGGAAGCGTCGTAGGCGATGCCTTTCACCCGCGCGCCGCCGATGCTGATCGAGCGCATCGAGTCGAGGCCAGGTTTGTTGGCGACCTGCTCCATCGTCGGGCGGTTAGGCTTGGCATCCTCAATGGTGACGACGACGCGCTCGGCGTTGATGCCACGGCTTGTGAAAATGGAGTTGACCTTCTGGGTCAGCGACTCTGTGAGGACACGGGCCTCGCGGGCGCCGAAGTCATCATCGAGCTTTTTCTGGAACTCCGGCGATACCTTCGCCTCGACCGTAAGGGCTGCGGCCGGCATGGCGAGCGCCATGGCGAGGAGGGCGGAAGTCGCGAGGGCGGCGATACGCATGTTCTGCTCCCTGTCTTGCTTGATCTTGTCCGGGTCCGGTCGCGCGCATGGCGCGTTGACGGAACCAGACCAGACCCAACATGAATGTGGGATGAACAGGCGCGTTAGGGAAGGGGCTATTGAGGTTGTGATGCGCCTTGCTGGCGGCGCAATTCCTCGTTTTCCCGCTTCAGCTGGTCGATTTCCTGCTGCTGGCGCTCATCCTCGTCGGTGGTGACGAGGTCGATTGCGGCGCCGCCGACAGCGCCGACGGCTGCGCCAGTGACGCCGATGACCGCGCCGGCAGCGTCGGCCACAAGGCAGCCAGAGAGGAGCGGGGCGCAGGCCAGTGCGCTGGCGACGACGATAGCTTTCTTCATGGCATATTTCCCTGCTGGCCCTGCCTGCGCGAGGTTAGCGCAGGCCGGGTCAGAGGAGAATGCCGGATGTCAGGCGCCCCTAAAGCGTGTCGGTCAGGACGATCTCGGCGGGGCCTTCGATCGCGCGGAAAACGATGCGGGATGCGCCGGTAACGGCCACGCCGTCGCGGGCGTTGGCCCGGCTGCCCTGCTCTTCAGAATTGGCGACTTCGATCGCGCCTGTCGCGGCGACCGCGTAGACGTGCCGCTCGGGGCTTGTTTCCCAAACGATTTCCTGGCCGGTCTCCAGGGTCACGCCGGCGACGCGGGCATCGGCGCGGATCCCGAGCGCGCCCTCGTCGCCCTTGCCGGAGGCGAGGATCGACCACTGCCCGGACCGGTCAGACTTGGGGAATTGCTTGGCGCCCCAGCCGGGCTGGCCGCCGGAGCGGTCCGGCTCGATCCAGATCTGGAAGAGCGTGGTGTTCTCCTCTTCCAGATTGTATTCGGCATGGCGCACGCCCGTGCCTGCGGACATCACCTGCACGTCGCCGGCCGCGGTGCGACCCTTGTTGCCCATTGAGTCCTGGTGGGTGATGGCGCCCGTGCGGACATAGGTGATGATCTCCATGTCGCGGTGCGGGTGTGGCGGGAAACCAGACTTTGGCGCGATCAGATCGTCATTCCAGACGCGCAGGCGCCCCCAGCTCATCCGCCTCGGATTGTAATAGTCCGCGAACGAGAAATGGTGGTGAGCGTCGAGCCAACCATGGTTGGCCCCGCCCAGGGTATTGAAAGGACGGACTTCAATCATCGCGAACTCCTTCGGCTTCGCTGATGGCGCGAAGATGGTTGCAAATGCAACCAGGTTCAAGGGCGCGCTCACCTGACGCAGAAAGGTAAAGATCCCTCAGGAATAGGCCAATTCCTAACGGTCGCAGGAAAGGGGCTATTCCTAATTCCGGCAGGAATTGGGGTAGTCCTAACCCTCATTAACAATGGAAAAAGGAAACGCCCCGGCTGTGAGGGCCGGGGCGTTGGGTGGATTCACGGAAAGCCTAGCGCAGGGGCGAGTAATCCGTCGGCGTGAGCTGGACGGAGACGACGCCGCCGGGCGATTTGAGAAGCTGGCCGTCGACCTGACTTTCAGCAGAGACTTTCTGCCATTCGGGATCCTGCGCGAAGGCCTGCCACATCGTGGTGCGGGCAGCGGGTGTGGGGTAGGCCAAGAGATACATCATCTTGTCGGTCTGCGCAGGTTGGTCAGCGACCGGGCGCCAGTACAGATAATTGGTCATGCCGAGGCGCGAGAAGATGCGCATCGTATGGTCACGGAAGCGCGCGTGGATGTTTTCGAGTTTACCGGGGTTCGCCGTGTAAGTGCGGTACTCGAAATGGCGTGGCGTAGTTGAGGGCGTGAGGTTGAGCTTTGGCGAGTATTCGGCCGGGCTGAGGAAGATGTTCTCGATCTTCGAGGTAAGTGAGCCATCCTTCTGGCTTTCGCCATAGACCTTCTGCCAGTCAGGGTCCTGTGCGAAGGCCCGCCAGGAAGCATCACGCGCTGCGCGGTCCTTGTAGCCCATGATGTAGAAGAGACGGTCGTCCGCCGCTGCCCCCGGCGCGGCGTAGACGTGAAAGAAGCCGATCGGCGTCATGCCGTGCTTCTTGAAAAGTCCGATGGTGTGATCGCGAAAGCGGGCGTCGAGCGCCTCTTTCTTGCCAGGCGCGGCTGTGTAGATGCGCATCTCGTAGAGGCCGAGCTCAGGCTGCTGGGGTTCGCTGGTTTTGGTGCTAAGGCCTGCGCAAGCCGAAAGAATGAGCGCCGATGCGACGGCAAGAAGGCCGGCGGCGCGGCGAAGAATTGAGGGGCGAGAGGGAGCTGGTGCGATGAGGGTCGTCATGTTTCCTGCCTGGACGTTTCTGGTCGGCCTCAAGGGCCGTTGCACCATCCCTAGCGCAAACAGTGGCAGAGAAACAGGGCTGTAGCGCAGCCTTGTCGGGAGGGGGCTGGCCTTGCCGTCGGCGGCCACTTCGTCCACAAATCGGTTGGGGAATAACTCTGTCTGCGGGGATCAAATGTTGAAGATCGCAATCGGCGTCGTGATCGGCGTGGTCATATCGGCATTTCTGATCCTGGCGTTTCCAACGCAGACCGTGGAGGCGATCCACAAATACCTGCCGAGGACCACGGCGGCGGCCGAGCGTATCAATCCCGGCGCGGCGTCTGCGCCAACGGTCCCGACCAAGCCGCCTGGTCAGTAGGACCTCGCCCCCTTGCTCTGAGGCGCTCGTCACAACGCCCCGGTGTGCTGTTGCCAGGGCGGCTGCGGAGCAATCCAGAATCGAGGCTCAGCCGAACGCGAACGCGTCCATCCGCAGGATTCCGTAGGTTGTGCTCCGGTGCAGGTGCGAAATGCGGCCCTCGCCGGCGCCGAGGGCGACATAAAGGGGCAGGAGATGTTCCTCGGTCGGATGATTGTGGGCAGCTTCCGGGGCCAGGCGGCGGTAGTCCAGAAGCTCAGCGATGCGACCTTCCCTGAGGGCCGTGGCCATCCATTCCGCGAAGGCGTTCACCCAGTCCTGTTCCGGTGCATCGATCCGGCCGCCGGAGGTGCGGAAGCTGGAAAGGTCGTGCGTGAAACTGCCCGAGCCGAGTATGAGCACGCCTTCAGCGCGCAAGGGCGCCAGCAGCTTGCCGAGACGGAAGTGGTGCTCAGGACCGAGACGGGTCTGGACCGAGAGCTGGAGGACCGGGATCTCGGCCTCCGGCCAGGCCACGATGAGCGGGACCCAGGCGCCGTGGTCGAGACCGCGGCTTGTGTCGATGTCGGTGGGCAGGCCGCCGGCGGCCAGAAGACCGGCGACGCGATGCGCGATGTCCGCTGCGGGCGGGGCAGGATACTGCAGCGCGAACAGTGCGGGCGGGAAGCCGCCGAAATCGTGGATTGTGGTGTTGCGCGGGGGCGCGTTTACGGCCGGGCGCAGGCGCTCCCAGTGGGCCGAAACGACGAGGATGGCTTTCGGGCGCTCGGGCAGTATCTGCGGCAAGCTGGTGAGGAAATCACGCGCAGCGGCCGGCTCGATTGCGAGCATGGGTGAGCCGTGGGAGACGAAGAGGGCGGGCAACATGACCACAACATGGAGGTTGTTGCATTTGCAATCAAGTGCTCGCCGCGGACCCGCCTAGCTCTCCATGTCCTTCCTGATCGTGAAGATCGCGAGGGCGAAGGAGATGAAGCTGAAGACGTGGATGGCTGTCGACCAGTAGATGGTGTTGCGGAGGCCTTCGACCTGGCCGGCAAAGCAGGTTGCAAAGTCGGACGCGCCCGGGGCAATCGCCTTGCAGGCGGCGACATCAAGGCCCGTGCCGGTCTGCGCAAGATGCCAGTTGGCGAACGCGTCGCTGGCCATGCCGAACAGGGTGGGCCCGGCCCCAAGGCCGATGATGTTGATGACGAACAGAAGGATGGCTGCCGCCGTCGCGCGCATCGCGGGCGGGACGAGACCGGGAACGCCGCCATAGACGGGGCCATACCAGATCGCAACGCCGATGTTTGGAATGATGAAGAGGATCATCGCGAGGACCATGTCCTGCATCTGTGCGACGTACCAGAAAACGGGAAGGGCGATGAAGGGGAAGAGCAGCGGCAGGGTCACGAACTGGCGCAGGTCTTTCGCCCCGAATTTGTCGCACCACCAGCCGCCCAGCCATGAGCCGATGACGCCGCCGATGCCGGCGGCAAAGCCGAGGCCAAGACCGAGATAGGCGACGCCCGGATTGTTTCCGCCGATGCCGTAGAACGCCGCGGCATCCGCCAGACCCTGCGGCTGCGTGTAGACGAAATAGCCCGCGATGAAAAAGGAATGGGAATAGGAGACCATGGCGGCGAAGGCGCCGCCGAGGGAGAACAGCCAGAAGGTCGGCTTGTTGGCGAGCACCTTCATCGCCGCTTTTGTGGTGATCTGGTTGGCGGCTTTGGCCGCTGCCTGGTCTGCAAGGAGCTTTGAGGCGCGTCGCGGTTCGAGAAGCGTGAGCGCGGTGACCACGGCAAGGACCAGGCCAGGCGCCCCGGCGACAAAGAAGGCGACGCGCCAGCCCCAGTTGGCGGCGATGATGCCGCCCAGCCCCATGCCGAGCAGCGAGCCAATCGAGATGCCCATCGAATAGATGGCGAGGGCGCGGGCGCGCGATTCCTTCGGGAAGTAGTCGGTCAGCAAAGAGTGAGCAGTGGGGGTACAACCCGCCTCGCCAACGCCAACGCCAGCGCGACTTATCGCCAGCATCAGGAAGTTCTGTGCGAACCCGGCCAGAACGGTGAAGCCGCTCCAGACCGCCAGCGAGACCGTCATGATGATGTTGCGATCGCCGCGGTCGGCGTAGCGCGCGATGGGAATGCCCAGCGTGGTGTAGAGGATGGCGAACCAGAGGCCCGCCATCGCGCCGACTTCGCTGTCCGACAGGTTAAGGTCGCGCTTGATGTCGGGGATAAGGATGGTCACGATCTGGCGATCGAGGAAATTGACCGTGTAGATCGCGACCAGCAGGCCGAGCGCATAGCGCCTGTAAGGCACCGGCATGGGTGCAGACGCAGGGGGAGCGGCAGCCGAAGCCGCTGTCGTGGTGCTCATGGCCATCCCTCTCCCGCCAGGGCGCTTTGCTCGCGTCTGCCAAGACTATGCAGCACGTGGCGGCGATGCCAAGCCGATTGCGACGAACTCGTGATCGCAGAGTCACCGTTGTGGGTTGACGTTCGACCTCAGAGGCGTAGCCTTCTCGTGTCCGCGGGGCTCAGCGGCTCCCGCGTCGCAACACTGCAGGCGGAGCGCGGTTGTCCGACAGCGGCAATCCGCATCCAGCAAGGTGAGTGCGAAGGCCGGTCGTAGCGCTGGGCGGCGGACGTGGTGAAATAGACACGGAGAGTCAGATGGAGGCTCCACCTGCTTAGCGACCCGGGCTCCCCGCGCGGCGGAGCCCCGGCTCGAACGGATGCGCACCTGGCCAGGGCGTTTCGAGTCGTCAGTACGCAAAATCAGATATGCATTTGCCGGCCTTGAGTGGCCGAGTGGTTGGTTGCTCTCTTGGGCGACCTGGGCGAAAGCCAGACGAGCCCTGCGTTCTTCGAACGCGGGGCTCGTTGCGTTCGGGTCCTTGGCGCCCGTAATCGGCGCTGGGCTTTTTTTCGCCATTGATTGACAGTGCGTGCGAAGCACTTTCCGGGGCAGACCACATGCTGACTGTTCATCACCTCAACGAGTCGCGCTCGCAGCGGATTCTCTGGCTGCTCGAGGAGCTGGAGCTGCCATATGACCTAAAGATCTACCAGCGTGATGCACAAACGCGGCTCGCGCCGGACGAACTCAAGGCTGTGAGCCCGCTGGGCAAGAGCCCGGTCGTAACCGATGGCGATAGGGCGATCATCGAAACCGGCGCGATCATCGACTACATCATTCGTCGGCACGCGGGCGGCCGCATGCAGCCCGATCCTGCGAGCGCAGACTACGACAGCTATGTCCAATGGCTTCACTATGGCGAGGGATCGGCGATGCTGCCGCTGATGCTGCGGCTTTATGTTGGTCGGCTGAAGGAAGCGGGAGCGCCGCTGGAGCCCCGCATCAGCAGCGAGACGGCCAACCATCTGGGGTTCATCGAGGGGCATCTGGCGGGGCGCCAGTTCTTCGTCGGCCACAGCCTGACCGGGGCCGATGTGCAGATGAGCTTTGTCGCCGAGGTCGCACGCGCGCAGGGTGCGCTGCCCGCGTATCCGAGTTTCAACGCGTGGCTCGATCGTATCCATGCACGTCCTGCATGGAAGCGTGCAATCGACAAGGGCGGGCCATACGCGCTGGGGCGCTGATCGCCATCACAGAGGCGCTGCGATCTGCCGGCGGACTTCGCCGACGCCGCGGATCACGGGTTTGATGCCGTCCTCTGGCGTGGCTGACAGCGCGCCGCGATAGCCTTCAATTGTGAGATCGGGGCCGACCAGCAGGTAAGCGGGCAAGGCCGGGGCGCCGATGGCGGTTGCGATCTTCCCATCGTCGATGACCAGCGGCCACGGCCAGACCTCACCACCTGCCGGGCCTGTGCGATGGATGATCAGGAGGTCGAGGTCGGGGTCCTGATCGACGGCGGAGTTGAGGGCGGCAGCGAAGCTGGCTTCCTCCGCGGGCGACGGGGCCGCGCCCCATAGGCCGAGGATCGTCCAGCGGCCACGAAGGGACTCGGATGTGAGTGTGGCGCCGCCTGATCCTGTCGCGCTGAATGCGGGCAGCTGGGTGTTGAGCTTTGTGTAGGCGGTCTGGTCGATCTCCCATCCATCGATCACGGCGGAGGGGAGGGTGGACGCAGGCGGGGAGGCTTCCTGCGGTGCGGCAGGAACGGCTGCGACCTCAGCCGTCGGCTGCGGGCTGCAGGCAGCGAGGGCGAAGAAAATAAGCAGAGCGCGCATGGCTTGTCTCCTTTCGCCAAGCTTGCGGGCGAATGGGGCGGCAGGATGGCGTGTCGCCCAGCTACTGAATCCAGATATCGACGTGATGGCTCGTGATGTGGTCCTTGTCGTCAAGGCAGATTGTGATCGCGATGACGTTGCTGAACGCGCCGATGCGGTCGACCGCCTCGCGCCCGGTCACGGCTGCCTTCGGGTTCGGGCACAGGGAGTGCTCGCTCCCGTCGTCACGAACTTCTGTGTAAGTGCCGCGAGCGGGTTCGATGCTGCGCGCCCGAAGCGCAGCTTCGCCAGCGGAGGCAGGAGCGCCCAGGGGCGCCTCCGCCGCGAGAATGCTGCGCCATTCGCGTTCGCGCTGCTGGGCGCCGGATGTGGCGCAGGCTGTGAGCGTTGTCGCAGCAACTGCGATGGATAGGACGGGGAGGAGTTGGCGGTTCATGGTCTTGTCCCGGGCCTGCTTTGCCTGGATCAGGCTCAACCGGCATCATCGCCGGTGCGGGAGAAGTGGGTACTGCCAGATGCCGGCCGCAAGAGGTTGTGATTTCCATACGCGGCGTTCCAGCTTCCGCAAAGATTTTCAGGCCGACAAACAGGAACGGCCCGGTGTTTCCACCGGGCCGTTTGTCTTCAGCGTTGTGCGATGCGTTCAGTGGAAGATTTCGAACAGGCCCGCTGCACCCTGGCCGCCGCCGATGCACATGGTGACGACGCCGTACTTGGCCTTGCGGCGACGGCCTTCGAGCAGGATGTGGCCGGTGCAGCGTGCGCCGGTGACGCCATAGGGGTGACCGATCGAGATCGATCCGCCATTGACGTTGTACTTCTCAGGATCGATGCCGAGCTTGTCGCGGCTGTAGAGGCATTGCGAAGCAAAAGCCTCATTGAGCTCCCAGAGGTCGATGTCCTGAACCTTGAGTCCGTGGCGCTGCAGCAGGCGCGGGACCGCGAAGACCGGGCCGATCCCCATCTCGTCAGGCTCGCAACCGGCGACGGCGAAGCCGCGGAAGGCGCCGAGCGGAGAAAGATTGCGGCGCGCCGCCTCCTTCGCTTCCATCAGGACGAGGGCTGCGCCGCCGTCAGAAAACTGCGAGGCGTTGCCGGCAGTGATATACTTGCCTTCAGCGATCTTCTGGCCGCCCTTGAACACGGGCGGAAGTTTCTGGAGATCAGCGAGCGTCGTCTGCGGACGGTTGCAGTCATCGCGCGTCACTTCTGTGTCTTCCATCGTGACCGCGCCGGTTTCCTTGTTGGTGACGGCGTACTTGGTCTTCATGGGGACGATCTCGTCCTTGTACTTGCCGGCGGCCTGGGCCGCGGCCGTGCGCTGCTGCGACATCAGGGCGTACTCGTCCTGGTATTCGCGGCTGACCCCGTAGCGCTCGGCGACGATTTCGGCGGTCTCGATCATGGTCATGTAAATGGCCGGGATCTTGGCAAGCAGTTTTTCGTCCAGGGCGCGGTTGCGGCCATCGGGCGCTGCCGGTGCGCGCGGGCCGAACTGGACAAGAGAAATCGACTCGACGCCGCCCCCGACCATGATGTTCGATCCGTCGCGGATCTGGTGGGCGGCAAGTGCGATGGCGTTGAGCCCGGACGAGCAGAAGCGGTTGATCGTACCGCCGGCTACCGTAACCGGCATATCGGCCCAGAGCGCGGCCTGACGGGCGATATTGCCGCCGGTGGCGCCTTCGGGGTTGGCGCAGCCGAGATAGACGTCCTCCACTTCACCCGGCTCCAGCTTGGCCCGCTCGACGGCGTGCTTGATCGCGTGACCGCCAAGGGCCGCGCCGTGCGTCATGTTGAATCCGCCTCGCACCGACTTTGCGAGCCCTGTCCGGGCGGTCGATACGATTACTGCCTCACGCATTCCATCCTCCGTAACGAGTCTTCGAGTTTTGGGGCTAGCTTAAGCGCCAGATTTCGCCTGAATGCAACAAGACCTGGCCGGAGGCGCAAGGCGGGGGTTTGTCGGCAGCCGTACGACTGCGTAGGCTTTGCTGATGAGCGCCGACCTGGATGAACTGAAGACCCGACCTGCCCCATCGTCGGTGGAAGCGCAGGCGCGCAAACGGGGTTATCGCACAGAGGTGGCGATTGCACTTGATGGCGCGCTGGCGAACGAGCCCTGTGTCGAGGCGCGTGACTTGGGGCTCGCGGGGGTCAACCACTACAATACGCCCTTCAATCCGCCCTACCATCAGCACATCCCCGGCTCGATTTCGCAGCTGTTTGTGCGGCGGACGGTTGCCGACAGGCTGCTGGCCGTGAATGTGCGCCTCGCCGCTGATGGACTGGAGGTATATCTGTTCGACGCTTGGCGACCGCAGGCGGTGCAGCGACACTTTCACGATGTATGGTTCCCCGCCTGGCTAAGGCGCCGCGCGCCACACCTCGACGGGCGAGAGCTGGTCGAGGAGATCCAGAAGTACTGGGCGGCGCCGAGCGATGGCGCGCAGTCCCCTTCGCCGCATTCGACGGGCGGAGCTGTCGATCTGACCCTGCGGTTCAAGGCCACTGGCCAGCACCTGTTCATGGGAGGTCTGTTCGACGATGCCACGGAAGAGGCGTGGACGGATGCCTGC
>Ga0172372_10000338_pt1 | contig 73276 bp, 77 predicted proteins | sample LakKiv5m_2_FD_114544 | JGI IMG/M metagenome (GOLD analysis project Ga0172372, IMG submission 114544) | Freshwater microbial communities from Kabuno Bay, South-Kivu, Congo - kab_092012_9.5m | ecosystem: Environmental > Aquatic > Freshwater > Lake | place: Democratic Republic of the Congo...
CCATGCCCCAATTTTTCCTTTCTTGCCCAAAAGGCTTAGAAGAACTTCTTGCCCAAGAGTGTCAGACCGTCCTCGGTTCTGAGCTAACAGGCCTAAAATTGGAAGATGGCGGGGTCAAGCTTCAAGCCGAAGAACTCCCTTTTCTAAAACTTATGCTTACGACCGGCATCGCCAGTCGCGGTTTTTTACAACTTGATCAACGCACCATTCATAATCTTGATGATTTGCCAGCCTTGGCGGCCAGCCTCCCCTTTGAGACTTGGTTTCACTGGCAACAGACTTTTAAAGTGCAATGTATCTTTGATCGAGAAGCAAAGTACCATCTGAGAAATTCACTGCTCGCCTCTCAAAAGTTAAAAGACGGAATCGTTGATCGCTTTCGCGATTCCGTTGGCAATCGTCCGACTGTTGATACGGCCAATCCAGATTTCACTTTTTTGATTAGGATCGAAGAAACTCGCAATGCCAAAAAATTAGCGCCCTTTATGGCCACACTGTATATGGACCTTTGCGGGATTCCCCTCTCCCACCGCGGCTGGCGAACCCCAGGTCACGAAGCGCCACTGAGAGAAAATGTCGCTCGCGCCATGGTCAAGTGGTCCGGTTTTCAATCTACAGATCAATATTTTTACGATCCATTTTGTGGCACAGGAACGATCGCCATTGAAGCTCTCTTCGAATTGTTAAAAGTACCAAGCGCTCTTCTCACCATGAATAACTATGTGCAAAGTAAGCGACCAGAAAATCGATATGCTTCGAGACAGCACCGCCTGTGGGATTTTCTCCATAGTCGCTGGTTTGAGCAAAATGAAAAATTAAATAATGCCCTTCAAGATTGGATTTATACACAAGTCGAAGTCGGGCAAAAATCTTTTGAAAAATGTCCTGCTGGTTTTATTTTTGCCAGTGATATTGATGCTAGAACTTATCAAAATACCCAATATCTAATGGGGAAAGTTTTTAATTCAAAGGCCATAACCTTTTTCTCTGCTGATGCGCTTAAAACTCTGCCTCCGAAAGAGGGAAGCGGCTTCATTGTCTGCAATCCACCTTTTGGTGAACGATTGGGATCTCTAGAGCAGGCCATGGAAATTTATTACCAATTTGGTGAAAACCTCAAGGCCAACTTCAAAAATTCTAAGGCCTTTATTTTGGCCAACGATCCAGAATTAAGAAAGGCCATTCGCCTCAAAACCTTTTGCAAAAAGCCAGTTAGAAATGGCGATCTTGATTGTCGCGTCTTGGGTTACGATCTATTTTAAATTGAAAATTTTAGCTAATTCCTGGAAACCATTCAGTGAGTTTCATCGCTAATCCAGGTGTCGCATATTTTAACATCGAGGTTGGGTTTGCAACCTTATCTTTTTGTTTGTCGGAGTTGCTGAAAAAATATTGAGACACGTCCTGATCCTTGAGAAACATGGTGTGCCCTTTGCTGCTAAATTTTCTTAGCACAAAAGCTGAATCAAGAATGCACAACTCGCGAATAAAAAAGTTTTTCGTCAGATAAACAATAATTGTGAAATCACTTAGATCGACAAGCGACTTTCTAATTTTTACACCCTTGGGTGAACTTTGATCGGCCCAATGAACTTTTACTTCAGCTCGATGGCCACCCATAAAAAAATCAAAGCCTCGTTGAGAGGTCGAGCGCACTTGAGTAAGTCCAAAGATTGATTTGGCGTACCACTCACCCATTTGTGTCGGAAGATTTTTGCCGTTCATAATAATATTTTCACGACGAAGAACTTCGTAACACTTGCTCACTCCCTCCAAGGTATCCAAGACTACTTGGTTGTTGGGTATCTCAACGACAACAATTGAATTGGTGTAGGGTTTTTGAAGCTTCCGAGCAAATTGATTTTCATACCAGGTACGAAAATCATCTTGCTCAAAAAAGTTGTAAGCGTTCTGAATAAAACCCACTGCGAGAAATTTGTTCAAATCATCATAGTCGGAGGATTTTTTCTTCAAGTATGAAAGCGGAGCATAGACTCCTGCTTTTCCACCCTTTATAAAAAAATTATCCTTGTGATAATCCGAACTCCCATGGGTCTTACTCGAGAATTCATCGATTTCTCGGTAAAGATCCTCAATTTTCATTGATAGGCCAAAATGTTAAAAAGTTTAATTTAAAATTGACCTATCTTAACCTAAAAGGAAGCCATGGTCACGCTAAAGTCTGATTGGTTCATTGCGTAAAAGTGACCTTCATTTTGCGACAGCTGGCATTGGCAAAAATAACGGAAATCTTCAATTTTACTACGTAAATATTGTTTGCGCTCGGCCACTGAAGTCGTTTCGATTGAAGCTTGGGCCGCAATAGCGTGCTCCAATAGTCTCCACGAAATAATAATATTCCCGGCAATCGAAAGGAAATTTGAAGCATGTTCCAAGACTTGGTTCACCTTATTTTGTTGCGCTAGCCCGCCAAGCATTTGCAAAGTCTTCGCAGCGCGCTCTAGATTGCTTGCAATCTGGGCCACTTCTTTTGGCCAAGATTTTGCGCCTGGATTTTTTAAGCTGGCGGCAATTTTTTGGCCCAATAAACCAAAAGCTTCGCCTTTATCTTTAAGCACCTTTCGCGTTACAAAATCAATCGCTTGAATTCCATTAGTACCTTCATAAATTGTGGCAATTTTTGAATCGCGCACCAATTGCTCCATACCGTACTCGGTACAATAGCCGTAGCCACCGTGCACTTGGACTCCATCTACAGTGACTTTAAATCCTTCGTCTGTACACCAAGACTTGCAGACGGGAGTGAGCAGAGCAATTTCAGCTTCCACACCCTTTCCGCCCGCGTGCGCCAGATCAAATAGATTTGCTGTATACATCAGAAGGGCGCGCATACCGCGAGACACGGCACGCATGCGTAAAAGCGTGCGTTGCACATCAGGCATAGTAAGCAGCTCTGCTCCAAATTGACTTCGCTCCGTCGCATATTTCCAGGCGAGCATGGTAGACAAGTTCGCTTGTGATTCACCTTGCATGCCACACATGAGGCGTGCTTCGTTCATCATAATAAACATGTTCGCCATTCCTTCTAATTCTTGGCCCAACAACTCGCCTTCGCACTCACCAGTTAGTCCAAAATTTAATTCGCAGGTTGCCGACCCATGGATGCCCATCTTTTCTTCAACTTTGGTACAAACAACATGATTTGCGCCATTCACTTGTCCTTGATCATTTAATTTAAAGCGCGGAACGATAAAAAGAGAGAGACCCTTTGTTCCCGCAGCAGCACCAGGAGTGCGGGCCAAAACTAAGTGAATATTATTTTGGTAAAGATCGGATTCACCACTACTAATAAAAATTTTCGTTCCTTTTATTTTGTAGCGACCGTTGGCCAATTTTGTTGCCGTGGTGGCCACGTTGCCCACGTCACTTCCTGCATTTGATTCTGTAAGACACATCGTACCGCCCCACTCACCCGTCATGATTTTTTCTACGTAAGTGTCCTTTTGTTTGTCTGTGCCCTTGAGCAAAATTACATTGAGAGCTGCGCGAGTTAAACCTGGATACATTTCAAATGAAACGTTAGCTCCACAAGTCATCCCTGAAGCCGCGACTTTGACAGCATGAGGTACGGGCATACCGCCAATATCTTCACTCATCCCCAATCCAAACCAACCGTTGGCATAAAATTTTTCTTTTACAGGGCGAAAACACTCTGGAACTTTTACTTTCCCATCAACTAGATGCACACCTTGGCTGTCGGACAACTGGCGCGTTGGAGCAACTTCGTTGGTTACAAATTTACAATATTCTGAAAGTACCGATTTCAAATCATCGACAGAAGTTCCTGGAGCAATGTCTTGAACTTTCAACACTTCAAATAAATTGAATTCCGTATCTTGCAAGTCGTAAAGATATTTGCTCATGGTCACTCCCCTTCACTGATTATTTTAATGTCACTATTATAGGGAGTTCTGCACGCAGGAAGAAGAAAAAAATAAAAAGGGCGGGTATTTCCCGCCCTTTATGCCAAGTCTCTTTTACTTTAACTGCCTTTTATTAGAATCCGAAAGAATTCACATCATACAAGAAGTAGTTGTTTGTTGGGCTCGAGATACTTTTCCTGTAAATTGGGTTTGCTGCAGCTGGGTACCCTAGGTTGATGATGTAGATATAAGAGCCGCTTACAAATTGCACTGAAGTTGAGCTTAAAAGCATGTATGAGTTGCTTGCACCTGAAGCTGAATTCACAAGTGCTTTCAATTGGGTTTTCACTTGATCTTCTGTTGTGCCGTAGCTTCCACCTGAAATTGTCCCACCCATGATGTTCACTTCAAATTTTTTAGTGCATGAAGTTGAATAAGTTGGAATGAATCCTAGGAATGTGCCCTTATCTGTTGAGCAAGTTCCATATTTGTAAACTTCATGGAATCCTACAACTGGAACAAATCGTCCGTCGTTTACCGCTTGCTTAAATCCTTCCCATGTTGAGAAAGAAACAGTATTGCCTGAATTTTGGTAAGTTGAATTAACCACGTTGACTGGATCTGGTGGTGCTGCTGCTGGAGCACCTTCCGTCTTATTGCTTTTACCACAAGCACTTAAAATTCCGCATACAACGATCGCACCAATTAGTTTTTTAATATCTGTCATACAAGTCCCTCCGACAAAATACTCAAATCAATAATGCGATTACTTATGCATATCCGGTGCCGGCTCTCCCTTCCACAGTCGCCTCTAAAATCCTAGCAATTTCATGTGGTTAGCCATAAATACTCGAATCCCCAATAAATGCCACTGCTTAACATTCGCCATACTGTCTAAACATTAAACAGCATGGAAATCATGAATCCCTTGGCAATATGGCGTACAGAATAGAAATTAATGGAAAGAAATTTAGGTACTTTAAAGACAGCGAAACAATGACCACACCCGACTGCCTTTGGGCCATTTGCCGATTTTGAAATCCAGCGCGAACTCGGGCACATTGAGAAATAGTTTTTCGCAATTATCTTGGGCCTTGAGTGCAAAGTAATCATCGCTCGAACGACTAAACACTAAAGCAGGGCGCTTTATTTCTTCGACTGATTTGATTTCAGCTGTGGCCAAATTTTTGGGGCGATAAAACATAAGCGGATGCCCAACCATCACATACGGATCTTCACCTAAGTGCTGCAGCAATAGACCCTTTTCTTCTGGCTTCTCACTTAAATAGGACTCGAAGAAATGATAAAAAGGTGCTGCTCCATTGGCCGCTGTGAAAGTCACATTGAGGAGTAACATAAAATTCATCGGAACCAGTATCCACCAAAAGAGATAGCGCCCTTTGTTTAAGATTTTTCCGCCCCAGTTATCCCTACCCCAAAATTTTTCAATCACCAGAGCGGTGAACATCGGTGCAAGCAACATAACGGGATAAATGTAACGCAATTCTTTATGCTGAATGCCCGTATGAATTAAAAAGAAAGGCAAAGTCGCTGCAGTTAAAATATGCCAAGGATTAAAAGTCCAAAACAGCAGCACTCCTAAAATAAAAAACAAACTGAGCGGCGGAATGCCTCGGTTGAAAGCAAATCGAAAATAGTCGTACCAAGGATTGGGTAATACCGTACTTTTAATATGCAGCTCATAATCTTTGACCAGATAGTTCCACTGACTCACAGTGAATTGCTCGTAACCCCAAGAATCAAAAGCGACTCCAATTGCTTTCGCGAACAAAAGGCCACCCAGTAGCTGAAAACCGAGACTCAAAAATGGTCTTTTGGCGCGCGCCTCTTCGATTAAAAAGAAAAGCATGACTGGACCAACCGCCACGATCACTTGAAAGCGTGCTTCAATGGCGAGCCCCATCAACACACCGACAACGATGGGCGCCCAAATTTTTTTGTGGTCCAACACCAACAATCCAAGCCCAATCAAAAAAAAGCACGCTCCCCAATTATCGGCCGAAGCGCGGTTGTGGAAAAAAGGCAGATACCAAACAGAACATAGAGCAAAAATCGCTTTTTTAAGAAAGTTGCTGTTGGTTGAATGCTTGCCAAAAAAATGCAGAAACATAAATAAAACAGAAACCAAGGCCAGCCATCCTAAACAAGCTGAAATCAAGCGATAAACGGTGGTGATGGTATAGGTACTTGGCGTGCCAAAAAGTTGTAAAAATTTAGTGGCAGCATAGAGCACGCCTGGCTGAAACCATGGTCGCATTTTATCTTGAAACTCCCACGGCAAATTTTTGGCTTCCGTAGCGCCTAATTTTAAATTAACAAACTCAACAATCTGGTAGTGCTCATCGTGGTGAATGAATCCCGTGCTAAAAAAAGAACAAAGCAGATGAACGCAGAGGGCCATGAAGAGGTAGCGCTTAACGGCGCGAAAAAGAGATTCGTCTGTAAATAATAAATTCAAGGACGACATAGGTATTTTCTGGTATAAATTTATGGTTCCGCCTAGTCTAACCACGGGCCCATCACTATGCAAACAATTAAAAATTTGAACAAGAAAGTTGTCCTCTGTATTCTCGACGGTTTTGGCATGGCCAAACCTGGAGCCAAAGATTTAAAGAACGCGATCCTGCATGCTAAAAAACCTAACCTCGATCGCATTTTTGCCAGCTATCCATGGACAACTATTGAACCTGGAGGAGAATTAGTCGGCCTTCCAAAGGGCGTTGTCGGCAATTCGGAAGTAGGACACATGAATCTGGGTGCAGGAAGACCAGTTCGCCAAGACTTAGTTCGCATTAATGAAGCGATCGAAAAAAATGCTTTGAGCTCGATGCCCGAACTGCAAAACCTGATTCAAACTGCGAAGAAAAAAACGAAACGTATCCATTTGATGGGCCTGCTTTCTGATGGTGGCGTACACTCCCATATCAGCCACTTCAAGGCCATCATTGATATTTTGCGGAAAGAGCCTGATTTAAAAATATTTTTTCATGCCTTTATGGATGGTAGAGACACAGCACCAGATGTTGGTGAAAAATATTTGAACGATATTCTTGGCCATGGTGGTTTTACTTTTGCTTCTATGCAAGGTCGCAGTATCGGCATGGACCGCGACCGCCGTTGGGAAAAAATTAAATTAGCTTACGACACTTTTATAGGCCATGGTGAAACGACAACCGTTGATCCCGTAACGTATCTTCGCTCAGAACACAAAGAAAAGCGCTTTGATGAATTTGTAAAGCCCGTTCTATTCAATAAATCTTCGGCCATTCAAAACGATGATTGCATCTTTTTTATGAACTTCCGTCCAGATCGGGCCATTCAATTGGCGTTGACCTTTAATTGGGACAAGTTTCAAGAATTTAAAATAGATGTCAAACCGGCCTTCTATCTGTGCATGACTCCCTACGTCCCCGATGAAGTTACTCTTCCTATTTTGTTTGATAAAGAACGCATTCCCATGCCACTTTCCCAATACCTTTCTTCCTTAAATTTAAAGCAATTTAAAATTGCTGAGACGGAGAAATATGCTCACGTAACTTATTTTTTTAATGGCGGTGAAAAGAAACCTTTCTCTGGCGAGGAGCACGTCCTCATTCCTTCTCCCAAAGAAGTTCCAACCTATGATTGCAAACCACAAATGAGTGCTCCCCTCGTTGCCGCACGGCTCATCGAGGCCATCAATCAAAAAGGTTACGACTTTTTACTGGTGAATTTTGCTAATGCCGATATGGTTGGACACACAGGAAAATACGAAGCAGCCCTGAAAGCGGTTGAAGCGCTGGATGAATGTGTCGGAAAAGTAGCAGAAGCTTGTAAAAATGCAGGCTACACTTTGCTCTTAACCGCAGATCATGGCAATGCTGATCAGATGGTGTACGAAGACGGAACACCTCATACCAGTCATACTGGAGCAGCCGTTCCCTTTGTTGTCATCGACGCTAAACTTGAAAATGTAAAAGTGGCCACGCTTAAAAAAGATCCTGCCCTTATGGACGTCGGCCCCACTGTTTTAACAATCATGGGCATTCCCTATCCTTCATTATTTCAAGGACAGGCAATATTTGTTTAACTTTAGTTTTTAAAATTCATCTTTATAAAATTCATCATGGGAGACTTGTGTGAGTTCTACAAAAAAAATTCAATCCGTCGGCGTCTTGTGTAGTGGTGGCGATAGCCCGGGAATGAATTGCGCCATTCGCGCTATTGTGAGAACGGCAATTGGTCAGGGCCTTAAGGCCTTTGGAATCCAGCGCGGCTATCAAGGTTTGATAGAAAATCAAATTCGCGCCATGGACGTTTCTTCCGTTGGCAATATCATCCAGCGCGGTGGAACGATTTTACAAACCTCGCGCTCGAAAGATTTTATGACTGTCGAAGGCCGCAAAAAAGCTGCCGACAATTTACGCGCTCTTGGTATTGATGCTCTTGTAGTGATTGGAGGCAATGGTTCTTACAAAGGCGCCCAAACTTTTTACGAAGAACACCATTTCCCCATTATGGGTCTACCAGGAACAATTGATAACGATATTAGCGGCACCGATTATACAATTGGCTTTGATACTGCGGTACAAGTTGCCATTGAAGCTGTCGACCGCATTCGCGATACGGCTTCGTCTCACGACAGAACATTTCTGGTCGAGGTTATGGGCCGCAACTCTCCGGCCATTGCTGTCCACACCGCTGTATGTACAGGTGCGGAAAATATCGTCTTCCCAAAAGGTCAGGTCGACTACGACAAAATCGTGAATCACATTAAGCGAGGCATGGCGCGCGGAAAAAATTCCTCTATCATCATTGTTTGCGAAGGCGATGGGCCTGGTCTGTCCTACGAAGTGCAAAAGAAATTGGAAAAAGATTACAACCTTCCAGCTCACGTTTGTATCTTGGGACACATCCAACGCGGCGGAAGTCCATCTCACATGGATCGACTTATTGGTTCCAAAATGGGGCAACTTGCGGTTAATGGCCTGATTGAAGGCAAGACGGGAATGGTGACCGTTTACCGCCAAGGCGAAGTGCGATTGGCCCCCTTGCAAGATTGTGTCAAAGAGAAGCAAGACATTGAAAAGAACTACTTAGAATTAGTGCGCACTCTTTCGATCTAAATCATCATTAATAGTAGAAATCGAAGATGCGAGTGAAGGAATAATTTCCTCAAGCGGCAGAATTTGGCAGGGCTCACCGTCACCCCCATACATTCTCTCAACACATTGAGCGTCGCTTAAACCGAATATTTTCGGTACCTCTTCTTCATTACCAAAATTGTTCAATGCTAGTTTTATTTGCTCCCCAATTGCAGGAATAAGTATTTTTCCATTGCTGGAAATTCTACCGTAGGCCAAGCAATCGTCGATTCTTTTCATAGGTAGAACTCCTGCCAGATGCCAGAGAAGCAAAAGGAAAGGCAGCTCTAGATTTTGATATTGCGCTCTCTCTCCAGAATTTTCGGTCAAATCTAAACATAGGATATATCGCTTCAAGGGCAATTTAATTTTCTTTAATTTAGTGAAAAAAATTATTTTCTCCTTCAAGGTGCGAGAAAATTTTCCAGGGCCAATAACCTCGACGCCTGGTAGACCTTGCGAACTATAACCAAATATTTCAATGATCTCGATCGATTTACCATGACCTAAGAGCCCATATATTTTTGAGTTCATACTTCCACCCTCCCTGCTTGCCTATGCAAGGATGAAATCCAAATGCTCCTATAAATATTGGAATTGATATTTAAAAAAGTGCCTTGAAGTATTTTTTTTTACTATAGCGAAATAATTTCCGGCAGCTCAAACTGACAATGGAGATATTCTTGGCCTTTCTCTTCAGTTTTTGACGAACGCCACAAAGGGATTTCTACCGCATAAATCTTTTTTAATTTGCGACAGGCCAATTCTGGTTTCTGGCATTGAATAGAAGCATCGAATACGCCGGCCCTTTTGCAATCAATCATCAGATCAGCCCCTTTCGCCAGCTCACAAATAATTTTTTTTTCCGCAGCAATGCCAATTCCTCGCGCTACTTTTACGCTGTCGTCGTCAAATCCACCTTCCAGCCTTTCCTTCTTAACAAGTTCTAAACAAGCTTCACCCAAATTAATGACTGTTCCCATGCAATCGAGATTTTGCATATCTTGAAGACTCATTACTTCCAAATGTTTTAACTTTTTAGTTGCGCAAACTTTTTTAAACTCAAAACTTAATTGCTTTGGTTGAAGATAAATTAATTCTATCTTTTTCATTTCCTCGACTGGCCCTTTGATGCTTGAACTATTTTCCAAAAGACTCTTGGGCGGATCTTGCTCCGCTGTTGCCGAGTTAAAAATAAAAGGCCCTCCAAAAAGGAGGGCCAATATTGTGAAATCTATTAGCACTGATTTTTTGAACTTCATCAGTCCATTGTAGGACAATCTTAGGATGGGAACAACCCACGCATTCTCATCGCAGTTTGAAGACGATTAAGGGCAGTGATAAAAGCCGCTTGCTTCATATCGCAACCATACTGCTTTTGAACGGCATAAACCTTATCAAAAGCGTTTTTAAGAATTGCATAAAGGCGCTTGTTAACTTCTTCCAAATCCCAGAAAAAGCTTTGCAAACCTTGAACCCACTCAAAATAAGAAACGATAACACCACCCGCGTTACAAAGAATATCGGGAATCAAAAAGGCCCCGTTCTTGGTAACAATTTGAATGGCTTCTTTGGTTAAAGGCCCGTTGGCACCTTCAGCAATAATTTTTGCTTTTACTGTGTGGGCATTTTCTTTAGTTACAACACCATCAATCGCCGCAGGAATTAGAACATCAACATCTAACGCCAGAAGTTGCTCATTGGTGATAACTTCTGCTTCAGGATAACCTTTTAAAAATTTATTTTTGCGTACCCATTCTGTTACGTCTTGAACATTCAGTCCCTTCGCGTTGTAAAGGGCGCAAGTGACATCAGACACCGCAACAATTTTTGCACCTTGAGCAGCAAGATCGTCTGCTGCAGGTTGACCAACTTTACCGTAACCATGAATGGCAACAGTTGTATTTGAATCGATTTTCATTCCAAGTTTCTCAGCTGCGAAATTCACACAGAAGGCAACACCTTTACCTGTCGATTCGCCACGGCCAAATGAACCACCGATACTAATCGGCTTGCCAGTAACAACTCCTGGCACTGTATAACCTTTTAACTGAGAGTAAGTATCCATGAACCACGCCATGGTTTGTCCGTCAGTACCAATGTCTGGTGCAGGAATATCAATATTTGGTCCGATAATCATATTAATTTCTGTGCAGTAACGACGCGTGAGGGCCTGCAATTCTTGGCGCGACAGCTCGTTCGGATCAACTGAGATCCCACCTTTTGCTCCGCCTAGAGGAAGACCAACCAGCGCACACTTAAAAGTCATCAACATGGCCAGCGCCGCTGTTTCTGATAAATCGACTTTCTGATGGTAGCGAATACCACCCTTACCTGGGCCAATCGTCATATTGTGTTGTACGCGATAACCAAGAAAAGTTTTGACTGTTCCATCGTCAAGACGAACTGGAATAGAAACGGTTAGTGCGCGTTTGGGATATTTTAAACGCTCCAAAATATTCGGATCGAGCTTCATAACTTTTGCGGCAGATGTAAGAGTGCCTAGCGCGTCCTGATACAAAGGACTTTCAAATAACATGTCCATAATTTCTCCTCAATTGATGATGAATTTATACTCCCAACCCACAATTTTGGGAACTAGAGAAAAATGGCCATGCCGCACAAAGCCATTGGCGCTCTTCAAGCAAAGAATTAAAACAAAACTAAAATGATTGGTTGAACATTAACTGAAGTATTTGATTGGATTTTTTATCGGCTACACCGGTGTTCTTATCTTGGATTGAAGAATACCGGGCGGAAAAGTTGCCATAAATTTGTTTATCCATAATAGCTTCATATTCGGATCTATTAGCATAATAATTTACGCGAGCAGTCACGCCCAACGGTTTAAGGTTTTTTGCCATAGTAAACTCAACTCGCCCACCTACTGTCACTAGTCCTCGCGCTTCTACCCAGGGGTTTTCAACATTTAAAGTACCCTGCCCTTGCAACATGCGGGCACGAAATTTTAATTTAACATTTTGGGTAATCTGAGCTTCCGCCTTAGGCTTCATGGCCTGGTAAGTTTTCCCGACCGAGTTCATGGTTGAACCTTGCTCAGAATTTTTTATTTCGCCAGACAAGCGCCTATCAAAATAGCGCAATAAATTTGTCCCAATAAAACTTTGCTTTTCTCTTTCGCTAGGAAGGTTATACATCCCTGTTGTTTCAAGGTCCCAATTGCGTACATAATTTTCTTGATCCTGCCAGAGTTGCACGCGATGGCGAATGCTACTTAAGACACCATCGTTATCTTCCACCAATATGTTTTCGAGCCAAATTGTTTGCCCAACTGGAACCAATTCTAAACTATCATCGTGAGTAAAGTTGGCCGGTCTTCGCTCTGAACCCTCTATGCCACTATCTCCATATTTTGTGACACCATTCTTCTGCCCAGGATTTCGCGAACAGATTTCGCGTTCATAATCGTAATAAGAATAACTACCATGGCCGGGATGAAGAGGAATTTCCTGTGCCTGAACCAGATTCCCAAGCATGGATGAAAGTGAACCGAAAATAATGCCTAAAGTGAAAAATATAGAAAACCAAAACTGCCTAATTTTTAGACAGTTTGTGCTTTCAAAGACAGATTTAGCTAAATCTACCCCAGGCGCAAAGCACCATAACCTGCTGAATTTATTTGCAATTATCAGCCGCATGGGAATGTATAGTGCAGGCCCAAGGCCAACATTTTTACCAATTTAGAGCAAGCGCGATTACAATTAATAAACGATTTATTTAAAGAGGTTAAAGGCGCATGAAAGCCAGAAATAGTTTTTTCTTAGTCCTTCTTTTGCAGGGTTTTATTTTAATAAACAATGCCGATGCCAGTGGGCCGGGCGCCAGCACCCCCGCAGTTCATCCTACCACTCCAGCAGCAACCCCTTCTTTAACACCTGTCACTCCAGAAGATATTGCTGTCTGTAAAACAGGTGTAACTCTCATGACATTCTTCAGGGCAAAGTCTCATTTAGCGGATTATCGGCATGCACGTTCTCTCACGATGAAAGACCCCATTAATGCCACAGCGGCCTGTTTGGATATCAACGAAAAATTTGAGAAAGATATGGAAGTTCAAAAAACTAGAATGGAAAAATGTCAAAATGTAAAAAGCGAAGAAGAAATCTATGAAATATTTGAAGAAAAAAAAGAACCTGGTTCCCCACCCATAAGGGAAAAGATCATGGCCAAATTGAATGCTTTTTCTTTTGCAGAGGAATGTCCACCAGCTTCAGAAGCATTAAGAGGAATTATCGAAAATTTAAAACCGATTAAAGATACCTTACAATTTTGTCAAAATTCTTCTCAGGGTTTAGACCAGCTCATGCAATTCAGCAGTATTTGTCGCTAAAAAAAAGGGAAGGCCAGGCCTTCCCTTCAATAAAATAATTTTTACCGTCAACTATAGTTGTTCAACATCAAATTCAAGTTTGAACACACCACGACGAACTTGGCCAGTTTTCACACTTTTGTAGTAGGCTTCTGAATCAACGAAACGGTATCCAATTACACCTGGCTCAAAAGTTAAGTCGCCATCAACAGAAACAATATAATCTGGCATAGTGATTTGGAATTTCATTCTCTTTGTTCCACGCGCATGAGTATAAATAACAGGCTTGCTAATTTTGCCATTACAAGGATTAACAGCATTATCACAGTAGGACATCTCTTGAATGGATGTCATATCTGAATAATATGAAAGGGCCTGAGCAAAAATTCTAAATTCCTTCACTTCAGTTTGATCTTGGTTAAAAGTTAAAACAGATTCAGCATCAGTGTTATCTTTGTCTCCAGCTTTAAAAACAAAAACATTGTTGGTTAAATTGCCAGCAGTTTGTAGCAATTCAAGAACCACATCACGTCCTGCATCCCGGGCCTTAGTTTTTAATTGAATTTTCTGGGCCAAAGCAACGACGTTCGAGGTTAAAGACTTACACTGGGCCAATAAGGCCTTACCAGCATCATCAAGTTCTTCAAGGTAAGTGTACCCAATAAATTCAATGCATGAAAAAGAATATTCAGCAATATCTTTTGGTCCGCTGGCAGTTAGACTACACTGCTTTTCATCGCGAAGGTAACAAGGATATGGCTCAAAACTAACTGAGGAAATTCCTGCATTGGCTTCATTAGTGATCAAAAGAGTATCTTCAATGGCCTTGTTATCTTCAAGTTGCTTAATATCGCGACTGGCATTGTCTCTCATCTGCCCCATGGCAAATAGAATTGTGGACAAACCTTTGGCCTTTTGAAAAGCATCTTGGTCTTTTAAAAAGTTAGTTTGCAACTTATTTCTGTAAGGAAGTTCATTTAAAGCAACTTCCCAAAGCTCACCAGTAGAAGTTGTAAGAGCATTTAATTCCAAATCAGCAACGTCAGCAGGATTTGGATAAACCAGCATGGAAACGCTTCTAATAGAAGAATCAATTTTCCCAACACTTGCGTTTACTGAAAATGGGCGAAAGTTATCGGCTGTACCAAATAAGTTTTTATCTGCTTCAGCGCGATCTGGTCTAAATCCACATGAAGCTAATGTAGCGGCACAAAGAGAAGCGACTAATATTTTATTTATGATTGTTGATTTCATGGCCATCTCCTTAAAAGAACAGGTTGAAGTCAAGGGCGTAAAGTGGATCTTTCACCACGTTTTTGCCATCAACAACTCTGGTATGAGTAAAAAGAACCTTCAAAGGAGCTGGGAACGACTTCTTTTTGAAAAGATAAATCGTGTCGTAGCCCGCAACTAATTGAACAGCATGCATATTTTGACGAGTATCAATCTCAAGCCAGTCATATCTTTCTGAACTATAGGCTGAGCCATTAAAGCGATCCGCGCCTTTGTACTGGTAAGTATAACCGGCACCAAGGTTCATTCCTTTAAAGTTCCAAGCCGTACCGAATTGAGCAGCTGCAATGTCGCCCAGGTCTCGCTCAGATTTTCCATCGATATCTGGAGACAATCTTGAATAGCTAAATTCAGGAATTCTTCTGGCAGCGCGATCTGCCAGCTGAACAGTATAACTTGCACCAGTTGATAAAGTTAAAGTTTCTGAAAGGTTGTAGTCATAGTTCATCCCTACACCCACGTCAGTTTGTTCATCACCACTGGCCACATCGACCACTTCATTGACGTCAACATCTTTACCTGTAGGTAATGTAACTTCAAGATTGGCAGTTACCAAATGTTCAGCTTGTTGAACAAAATTATATTTTCCGACTAGTTTAATATCACCTAAAGCGGTTTTATTTTCATTTTGGATTGTGTGATAGCCGTATTCATTAAGCTTTTCAGGAATAGCGTTAGCCATCTTATCATTTAACTCTGCAACTTTGGTTGAAACACCTTTTGAGTTGAGAGCTGCAACCATTTGGGCATGTAATTGTGGATTCTGCTGAACTACACCGGTATCAACGTTTACAGTTGATTGAATGATTGGAACAGCAACTGCAAAGGTAAATTTATTGGTTAAGCCCCATGCAAGTACTGGAACGTGAGCTGTCGCTGAAACATTGACATCGCCAGTCGTGCTACCGAAAGAATCATCAGGAGTTTTCCCTAAATCCAACATCGCTTGCTCAATTGCTGCCTTTTCCCAAGCTTCCTTTTTAGAATCAATGACTCGTTGAAAGGAAATTGGTTGGTTCATTGCATTGGCAAGAGCAACTGGTTGACCATTATTGGCATAACGCTCATTGGCCCCTGCAATAACATCTTTATAACTAAGATTGCGCACACCCTTTGGTAAAACGCGAGCTGAAGGTAATGAAAAAGGTGCTTTTAAATCCGCAGCAATGGCCATTTGACTGGCAACAAAGCCGACTGCAAGAGCTAGTTTCATCGCTTGTGTTGGTTTTTTCATGACGGTCTCCTAATAAGGTACTCAAAAAAAGGCCGGACTTTCATCCGGCCTAATTAAATTTTAGTTTCTAATTAGCGACATTTTTTCGCTAGTTCATGAACAGTTTCACCAGATTCAAAATCGTAATCGTTACAAACTTTCTTGTTTTCTACGCAAGCAACAAGACCGTTGTAATCATTTCTTTGCTCAGCCACTTTATCTGGGTTAACTTGAGCAAGAACTTCGTCACCAGCTTTTGCAAGAGTGATCGCACCACGGTAATAGCGGCAGAAATCAGCATCTTTTTTCAAAGCAGCTAAAAGGTCTAGAAGGTAAACAGTCGTAGTAGAGTTTTTAGAAACAAGTAGAGTTGTTCCAGGCACTACTGTACGTGTAGAGTTAAAAGCATTTGTGTATTCCTTAAGAGCGTTATCTTTGCCCCAGTTATCAAGACCGATAGCAAGGATTGAAGGAACTTTGTGCTTTAAACGTCCAAGAGTTCTAGCAGCACCAAATTCTTCAACAGATTTATCGAGCTCAACTACTTTCTCTAAGTTACCAACAACTTCTCTTAAACGACCAATTGATGAAGCGATACCATTAACTTGGCCCCATTTAGCAAGGTTAATAGCATAGAAGTAATAAGATAAAGCAACATCAGCGTCAGATCCGCCAGTCTTCAATAGATCCTTGGCAGCGTCAGCAGCTTGGTAGCCGCGAATATAAAGAGCTTTTCTTGTATCAGAGTCAGTTAAACGACCGCTGTAATAGTAAAGAGCTTGAGATTCTTTTACTTTCAAATTGCCTTTTACAACGTTGTCTTCTGAAGCATCAGACAATGTTTTGTACATGTCAGCTGCTTTAAGAGCATTTTCTTTGTCAGCTAAACGTGCACCAAAAAGTGTCGTTGCTTCGTCAACGCTTTGTGCGCTTACTGTGTTTAGCACGATGGCCCCGAAGCTTAATGCAGCAACGAAAACCGAAGTCATTTTTCTCATGGTCTTCTCCTAAAAAAAATTAAAACCCAAAACACCAAAACTTTGTCTGGATGCTTTAAAGTTGTATCTAACTTATGCGAGTTGTTATTTGGCCCGGCGAAGGTAACCTGGCTAGCACTGAGTGTAAATTTTATAGTAAATTTTTTATTGAATTTTTTTACTTCTGACATTTGGGCAGCACATGCTTAAGTACTTGTTTTTAAATATTATCTCTATCCATTTGATCCATTAATCTTACTCGTGAATATTTCAATTAATTTGGGGACTAAATAAAAAGGCCCCAAAATGGGGCCTAAATAAAAGCTATGAAATAGTTATTAGGTTATATCTTCTAAACCGTCTTTGGCTTCAGACATCAAACCCTTGATCAACTTAATAGTTTCAGGATCAAGTTCGAGGTCCTTGGTTTTTTCTTCCATCATTTTTATGAATGAATTAGCCGTCACATTGCGAGGAAGGCGCGTTTCATTTTTGGATTCTTCCTTTAAAACCTTCTTTAAATCGATTCGCTTTGTGATTTCACCTTTTATTATTCGATCTTCAATTTTTCTTTTGATCGGTCCAGGTGGCAGGGCCTCATACTCTAGCAAAACATATTTTTCAACATCATGCTTTTTGGCGGCTTCTTTCACATCGCGAGATAGTTTCGCAATCATAAGTCCACGATGAACTTCACTTTTAGAAATTCCTAGGGCCTCAACAATTTTTCGCTCAGACGCCTTGGTCGTTAAGTAATAGTTGTAAACGCCTTCGGCCTTATCAATGTAGTGCAACTCTTCCCGACTACTATTTTCGGAAAATTGAATAGCCATCAACTCTTCTTCAGACTTGTTTTCAATAATAAAACAAGGTGCTGATTCTTGTTGAATTGAGCTCATCGCGCGAAAACGTCGCTCGCCACATATTAAAGTGTGAACTCCATTACTGAAATGGACGACTAGCGGTTGAATTAAGCCATTGGCCTTAATATTTGCCGCTAATTCCCGGATAGAGTCATCATTAAATTTTGTTCGAACCTGATCCTTAACCTGAATATTTTTCAATTTCAGTTCGGCCAGCTTCGCCCCTTCTAACAATTTGCTATCTGAAAATCGAAATAGCTTTTCGTCGAAGGAAATTACTTTTCTGTCTTTTTTGGATACACGTGGTGCAAAATTTTTACTCATACTCTCTCCGCTTCCTTGTGGATAAATTGAGTGGGTTTGATTTTAATTAAACTTCAAATAAACCGAGACTTCGCCAAAGTGCCTCATAGTCTTGATGTCCTTTGGAGCCTGGTCCCATTTTAAATACCGGGCGCCCAAGTGAAATAGATTCTTGCATCTGGACTAAATTTCGAATGGCTGGAGTCACTTCATAATTTTGTGTCAACTCATCAAGTCGTTGACGCTCAATCTTACGGCGCATGTTGACCATGCTAGGAACGATATGAAATTTCAACTTTGGGTTTTCGCTTTCTTTGATAATTTCAAAAGTGTCCATTAACTCTTCTAAACCATCAATTGAATAGTCTTGCGCTTGCGTTGGAACTAGCACACGATCTGCTGCAACTAGTGCCATGATTAATTCATCACCAAGCATCGGAGGAGTATCAATGACGACGTAATCAAATTTGTCTTTTACTTCTTCTAAGCGCATTCGAAGCAGACGCTCTTTTCTTCCAGCATTTTTTCGGACTTCAGTTTCCGACAAAATTAAAAGCTTACTAAGAGAAGCTAAATGCCTGCTAGCGGGAATCAAAGTGATGTTTTGATGAAACTCGTCCGTTCCTTCAGAACAAACCATAATTTCATCTAATTTCACATCGCCAATAAGCCATTCAGGAATTAGCGTGCGTTGAATATTCACACCAAAGGTTGAACTTAAATTTGCTTGTGAATCAAGATCGATAACCAGAACTTTTTTTCCACGATTGGCCAGGTGACAAGCGAGTTGGTAACTTTGCATGGTCTTACCAACACCACCCTTGTTATTGCCAATAACGATAACTTCCATGTTTTCCTCCCTGAAATTGGTTTGAATTAGAATTATCTTGAAGTGCCATAATGGCGACTTTTACAAGGAGCTAACTTCATGCGGCAACCTTGTAAATTCCAAACCATACTCAAAATTTTAATGACCCTTGATCGGGTTCGTCAAAAAATATCTCACGTCTTCTCCCATGAATTTTGAAATAACGCCGATGACTCATAGCGTAACTTGGCCTCGGAGGCCTAAATGTGATAAATAGCTCCTAGATTTATGGTTCGCGAAGGTTGGATAGCAACTCGCGAGACTGCGGAGGGTTTACTTATGTCTATTAAACAAATGTCAGCCGAAGATTTGAAAATTAAATTGGATAACGGTGAAGATGTAGTATTTATTGATTGTCGAGAACAAGATGAGTGGGATGCTGGTCACATTCCGATGGCCCAACTCGTTCCCCTCTCGGTTTTTGAAAAAGAATCAGAAAAGCTTTTAAAAAATAAAGATGCCGAAATAATCATCGGCTGCCGTTCTGGTAGAAGAAGTCAGCAGGCTTGTGAGTTTTTAGAAAGAAAAGGGTTCAGCAATTTAACCAACCTTTCAGGTGGAATTCTTGAATGGATGGATAATGGATTTGATGTCATTCGCGATTAAAATATGGCCTTAAACTTTTTTGATGATCAAAAGGACGATTATTTGCCGCCAATTTCTGAAAAGGAATTGAGCGATGAAGACGTTCTTGTCGAGTTAGATGATTTCCATAAAAATATGAAAAATGATGTGGTGGTTTTAGGCCATCACTATCAGCAGGATGACATTATCCGCTATGCTGATATCACTGGCGACTCACTGGCTTTGGCCCGCGAGGCACGCGATATTTCTAAGCCCTTTATTATATTTTGCGGCGTCCATTTCATGGCCGAAACTGCTGACATTTTGAAGCGTCCCAATCAAACCGTGATTTTGCCAGACTTAAAAGCAGGCTGCTCTATGGCCGATATGGCCAATCGTCGTGAAATAGACAAGGCTTGGTCCACACTTACCAATTGGACTAAAGATAAAATTATTCCTGTCACTTATATCAATTCAGATTCTTACCTGAAGGCCTTTGTGGGGGACCATGAAGGAAGTATTTGCACTAGCAGTAATGCTGAAAAAATAATTCGCTGGGCACTCGACCGCGGACAAAAATTATTATTTTTTCCTGATCAACATCTTGGACGAAACACCTGCTTTAAGATGGGAATTCCTCTGGAGCAAATGGTCGTTTATAACCCCAATATGTACCAGGGTGGCTTAACGCCAGAGCAAGTGGATAAAGCGAAAGTTATACTTTGGTATGGTTATTGTTCAGTTCACCAAGGTTTTACTCCAGATCAAGTGGTGCAAATAAGAAAGAACCACCCCAATATGAAAGTCATTGTCCATCCTGAATGCCAATTCGAAGTTGTGCAAAAATCTGATTTGGCGGGTTCGACAAATTACATCATTAACACAATTGCAAAAGCGCCCGTAGGCTCAGAATTTGCTGTTGGAACAGAAATAAATTTGGTCAATCGTTTGGCCAAACAATATCCTGACAAAAAAATAATCTCGCTGAGTCCTTACCAATGCCTCTGTACCACCATGTATAGGGTCAGACCAAGATGGCTTCTGGCCAGCTATCGCGCTATAAGTGCTGGCAAACCCATTAATATAATAACTGTCCCAGATGAAATTAAAAAAAGCGCCATTGTCGCCCTCGATCGAATGCTTTCTGTCTCCTAAACCTCCCCTTGAAAAGTGACGTTCTAAGGGTATAATCCAGAAAAAATTTTTAAAAGGTTAGGCCATGATTTACTCCGATTACAACGGAAGCGCGCCCATTTGTAGTGAAGTCAAAAAATACCTTATTGATCGTCTAAACAATGACGGGCCCTATGCCAACCCCAATGCGATTCACTTTCTTGGTGGGAAGTGCCTGCGGGCCATGGAAAAAGCACGCAAAACTTGTGCGGAAGTTCTTGGAGCAAAACCAGATAACATTTTTTTCAACAGTGGTTCCTCTGAAGGAATCTCGACCATCTTTTATAGCATCGAAAAACATTGTGCCGATAAACCAGAGAAGCGTACTATAGTAATTTCCTCAATGGAGCATTCAGCGACGCTCAATGCTGCCAAAAATTTAGAGTCTCAAGGCTATAAATTAGAATGGATCCCTACTCTGCCCTCGGGATTAATCGATTTTAACTTTCTCGATGCCTATATCCCTGTCAAGAAGAAGGAAATAGCTTTGGTGGTTGTCATGGCCGCCAATAATGAAACTGGTGTCATTCAGCCCTATAAACAAATCGCCGCACTCGCTAATAGCAATGGCGTTCTTTATTTTTCCGATACAACACAACTAATTGGAAAAGATTTATTTAATTTTGAGCAAAGTGGAATTGATTTTGCCGTGGCGTCTGGGCATAAAGTCGGAGCACTTACAGGAACAGGACTTTTACTGGCAAAGGAACCAACTCTCTTGGCACCCATCATCTTTGGCGGTGGCCAGGAAAAAGGTTTGCGTGGTGGTACACAAAATTATATCGGCAATGAAACATTAGCCGTGGCCCTAAAGGCCTTTCAAGAAAATGCTCACAAACTAGAAAATCTAAAATCTATGCGTGAAAAGTTTGAGCGAGATTTGAAACACAAGCTACCCTCACTGGTCATTCTTGGAGAAAACTCTCCCCGCATTCCCAATACTTGTTTTCTTGCCTATCCAGGGGTCCATGGTCAAGCTGTTCAAATTGAACTTGAGGGACAAAATATCTTTGTTACAACCTCTTCCGCGTGTAGCGACAATGAGCCGGTAACAAGTAAAGTCCTTAAGTCCATGGGAGTCGAGGATCAAGTTGGACGTGGTGCTGTCCGAGTTTCCTTCGGACTCTGTCACCGGGAAAATGATTTTGAAGAATTGCAAAACGCAATTGTAAAAGCCTATTACAAACTTTTGAAAATTAAATTTTAAATTGCTTGAACAAAAAATTAATTTACCTTCAAATATTTATCATCGTCGTTTTCATTGGATTAGCTCTCGAACTAATCCCGAAGCCTAAAATTGACAAACAAAGACGTTTTACCATTCCTACAATTGAGGAAGCAAAGCCTACCGCTTTACCAGGAGAACTTCACCTGCGAATTATTGCTCCTGGGAAACTAAATCTTCCAGAAGTCGACCCAGATCAAAATGGAGTTATCACTGACCAAACATTCGAAGAATATCGTCTTGATTCGGGAAAATCTTGGATCGCGACTTCAGGTGGATTATCTTGGGTCAAAAAATATCTACAACTAACACAAGAATCATTCGCACCAAAATTCATTACGGTTGTTCCTGGAATTGAAATTGAAGAGGGATCTCCAATTGAAAAAATAAACCAAGACTGGGGTCAAATTTTATCCCTTTTTAATGCAATCGCTGTCGACACAGAGAATGCCAGCTTGGCCAAATATCCAATAGGGCTTCCTTGGGTTGCAAGCAATATTTATAATTCAGCTCAAATTGGTCTAAAGGCCATCGACAATGTTTTACCCTACGTCATCATTGAACAAAATGGTCTTAGAGTCCTAGTCCTTTCCTTTGTTGAAGCGGCAGAAAAAGGATTAAAAATTAATCCGATGGCCTTTCATCGCGACATGGCCAGTTCTCTATTACAAATTAGACAAGAGTTAGGAAAGTACTCCGCTGATTTGACTGTCGTACTGCTTAAAGGGGATGGATTTTGCCTTAGCCCCATTGCCAATTCCACAATTGCATTTAATGATTTAAAGAAAAATAAAATTGAGTGCAATAAAACTCGTGGCCCGATTCAATTATTAAAGCGACTCATCCCAGGAAGCGTTGACCTCATAGTTACCACAGACCCCTATAATGCAGTTGGAATCATTGATGACACAGTTATCTTGCAGATTGGAGATCAAGGACGATACATTGGAATGGTTGATTTCTATTTTGATCAAGTTAGTAAAAAAATGATTAGGAATCGTACGCGGGTTCTCCCGTTTGTTAAAACCTGTCATTATTTTTTACCTCTGACAGATGATTGTGCTCCCTCAGAAAATTTAAATCAAATTGGTCGCTTTCCCGTTGGCCACAAGCAACAAGAGAAACCTTCACTTTTTCTTGGAAAGAAACTACTGCACTAATTATAAACAAATTTGAATGCCACGCTCATCACAAAAAGGTTTTAAGCCTTCACGACAAAACCCGCTCTCCTCACTATTGGAACATGGCTCTTTAATGACTTTATTCGGAATTCCATCTTCATTCAAGTCAGTAGCGAGATAAGATAATCCACGAGGGCAAGCTGGAGCATCCTTCTCACCGCAAGGCCCCTGACCACACAAACGATGGAAACCCTGATTACATCCGCGAGCATTTGCCGATATTGCAATCCCTAAACATTGAGAACAAGGAAAGGCCACGTCTAGAACTCTGCATTGGTCATCTAGTATAAAGCAATGAGCAGATTCATTTTTGTAAGGAACATCAATCCAAATGCTTTGAACTGATTTATCACTTTCTTTTGCCATCTTAGATTTAAACACAGGACCAACATGAATGCCGTTGAATAATTTCGACGAAGATGTACTGTGCACGCGAAGATCTCTCTCCACTCCTATTGTCTTTTTTTCCTGACCTATAAATTTCTCACTCGGTACATTGTGTAAGGGAATAAATATTTTCTTACTTTCACCATTGTAAAAAAACCGCATCGCTAAATGGTTTGGTGGTAAATATTCTGATTCATAATCACGCACACTTGGGCCAGCCATATAGATATAAAAACTCTCCACACCTCCTAAAAAGGCGAAGGACTCACGCACAAACTTATCTTGGCAATTCTCTTCAGGCAAAACATCAACGACTTTAATTAGACCAGGCTGGTAAACCGTTTCAATCTTTGATTGATAAGGCACAAGGTAATAAAGGCAATGGTTATAAGGTTTCCCTTCAAAAGTTTGTCCGCGCAGTTGCAAGAGAGGCATCCAGGTTCGAGGCGGTCTTGTTATGGCAAACCGAGAGGAGACTAATTTCGCGTCCAATATCTCAACATGGTAGGCAGAAGGCCAGGTTGCCAGAAGCTTATTGGCAAATAAAGACTCCTTCGTTAAGGGTTCATCTATATAAGTAATTTGATGAGATGTTTTATTTTGAGCAACTAGTAATGTTGTGCTTGAAAGAATAAACGCAGCGACTACAGTTTTCCAATTCCACTTATTTTTTTTCACTAAACATTTCATTGAGCGCCTCCATTGGGACCCGTCATTGAAATTGCATCAAAGCTTTCACGCATGCAACGAAAGCCAACTTCAAAGTTACTGACATCCAAGGGTAGGTCAAGCTGTTCTTTTTTCTCTCGGCTATCTGATGGGCGGCCTTTGGTGAAATGCTCTCGGCGAAATCCTTCTCCATCCCAGTAAGCGCGCTTTCCGAGGCGGTGATAAGGGGAATCAAACTCTAAGTAAAAACTTGAAGCCTTAAGGTTAAGCTCAGGATCGAGTGGATTATCGACATATTCCATTACCCCGCCCAAAACTTGAAATAAACCAGCAAAGCTATTTGATTCATGCCCATGGGATTTGAAAGTGGCAATTTCTAAACATTCCTTGGCGAATAATTTTTGGCAGTTATCCACAGTAAGCTCACTTTTATCGCCTTGAATAATTTTCGTTACAAAACTATCGCGCTCCCTATAGGTCCAAGGATATGGGCCTCTGGATATATTTTTTGGTAAAACTTCATTGAGTTTTAAGGGATAAAAAGAAGCAGCATCAAAAGTGAGGGCATCGAGAATATTTTTCCCATGAAAACGACAATACTCCTTCATCTCCTGAGGCAAAAGGTTGACTGCAGGATAGTAAGGAGGCTTTCCACTAGTGCGAATTTTCTTTTGCAAATTTTCAGGTAACTTTATTGCATCTGCCCAATCTATCAGATCGCCAACAGTCACAAGGAATCTATCAAATACAATGTACCGGCCAAAATTATCCCATTCAAAATTGGTTTTCTTCTGAGCTGAAAGATCAGCAGAACCATAAGAATATTTCCGCTGAGGCAAGAAAGCTTCATTGCAAGTGCTCTGCAGAAACAGATCGCGATGAAATTCAGGTAATTCTTTTATTTTCATTCTGACCCGAACACCAGAAGGAAAGGCAAAAGGATGAGATCCAATCCCAATCTTTAAAGAGCGATTGGCCACTTGATAAACTCGTGGCATATTTTCAGTCGTGGCAAATTCTTGCGCCAAATAAATATTGTAGGTTTGACGATTTAATTCAATTTTCAGGGGACCTTGTTTTGAGAAATAGCACTCCAGATAACGAGGATTGCAACGAACCACAGAGGCATCGGAATTGCCATAGGTTCCTAATAGCTCCGGACAAACTAGTTTGCCAGTTGACCAAAGACCATCTTGGTCTCCTTGCTGCCAAAGCTGAGCGATTTTATCAATTCCTCTCCTAAAAATTTCCTCCGTTCTTGCCAGTTCCTGCCATTCATAGGCCAATTTTTTTGGAAAATAGATCTTTTTATAATACCAAACGCTAATTCCACCCAAAAAACTGGCCAAAATTAAAAATCCACTGATTTTTAATAGAAGTAGTTTACTCGGTTTTTTTTCAGCCGTTGCTAGTGTCATTGGTTACTCTACAGACTCATTAATAAAACAGGGATAAAATAGAAGCTGAGTCGCGTCCCCTAATATTAAGGAAATTATTCATGAAATGGATAGATGAAGCAAGCAAAGAAGATCAAAATCGCGCCGAGATATTATCCTTTAATGAGTATCTCGATTTATTTGAAAAACGTCCTGAGCAGGAAATCAGACCAACTTATTTATATCTAGCCGACATGATGAATTACTTTGGCCAGGAACAAAAAAAACAAGGCTTAACATTTTATAAATTATTTGAACTTGATCACGACGATACTCCGCCGGTTTTTGGTCAACACAAAATACAAGAAGCCATCATTCAAAATCTAAAAAATTTTAGTGAAGAAGGATTTAATAACAAATTTATTTTATTGGTTGGCCCCAATGGCAGTGCGAAATCAAGCCTCATTCGAAAATTCATGAAGGGTGCCGAAGAATATTCCAAAACTAATGAGGGCGCACTCTTCTCCTTTAGTTGGGTTTTTCCCATTGATAATTACGTGAAAGGTTCTTTAGGCTTAACTAGTAAATCCATTTCCCATGACATTAGTTCTTATGCCCATTTAGAGGATAAGGATATATCCGCCATTTTACCGTCTGAGATGCGCGACCATCCTCTATTGTTAATTCCAGTTAACCATAGGCAAAAAATTATTGAAGATAAAATTGGCAACAATAAATCTTTAATGGATGCTGTTAAAAAATCCTACTTATTTAAAGGCGATCTCTCAAAAAGAAACCGAATGGTCTATGATGCCCTTCTTAAAAATTATAAAGGGAATCACCGTGAAGTTTTAAAGCACATCCGAATTGAGCGATTTAACATTAGTCGTCGATACAGTATTGGTGCAGTAACCATTGAACCGCAACTCCACGTTGATGCAAATCTTCAACAGATCACCATGGACAGGCGCTTAGCTTCTCTTCCTCCTAGTCTCCAATCCTTGAATCTATTCCAACTTCAAGGTGAAGTTGTTATGTCCAATCGAGGGATTTTGGAATTTTCTGATTTACTAAAACGGCCTTTAGATACTTTTAAATATCTCCTTATGACGATGGAAACAGCGAATATAAACCTGGCAGGAATCTTAACTGAGCTTGACATATTTTTCATTGGCACCAGCAATGAAATACATCTTTCAGCTTTCAAACAACATCCAGACTATAATTCATTTAAGGGGCGCTTTAATTTTATAAAAGTCCCTTATCTACTCGACTATACAGAGGAAGAAAAAATCTATCAGCAACAAATTATCAGCCTCTACGATCGCGCCAAATTTGAGCCACTCTCCTTGGCAGCACTTTGTATGTTTGCTGTTATGACCCGACTCCGGTCTCCTCAGTCAAAAGATTATGATGATAAAAAATTGAGTCGCATTGCCAGCGAATTAAATCCATTACAAAAGGTTATGCTCCTTTCAAACGAACAAATTCTTCCGGATGGGATGGATACTGAATCAAAGCAAGTACTCAAAGCCGGGCTTGCTGAAATTATTGAAGAATACGAGCATGATAGTCTCTATGAAGGTAAATTTGGTCTTAGCCCTCGCGACTTGAAAAAAATCATCTATAAGCTTGCAGACCTCCACAAAAATATTACCTTTCTAGAAGTACTAGATTTCCTTAAAGACATGATTGCTAAAAAAGGTGATTTTGATTTTCTCAACATGACTCCGCACGGCGACTATCATCACCCTGCACGTTTTATTTCACTCATTAAATCTCATTTATTAGATAATTTTGACCGTTGTTTACGAGAATCTTTAGGTCTTGTTGATAACCGCTCCTATGAGGATTACATTAAGCGCTATGTAACGAATGTTAACGCTTACATCAAAGGAGAGAAGGTTAAGAACGAAATTACTGGCAAATTTGAACCGCATGATGATTACTTTATTAAGGAATTCGAAGCAAGCATCAATATCAGGGAAGATGCCCACAAATATCGCAGTTTCCTAATCGCAAAACTTGGTGCCTACAGTCTCGATAATCGTGGTAAACCTATTGTTTATACCTCGGTATTTCCCGATATTGTTGACTCGCTCCAAGAATCTTTTAGAGAAGAGCAAAAGAAGTTTATTCAAACTATCGCCAAAAATATTGTCTACTTTGAATCAGAAATTGGCAGTAAATCAGAAATTAAGGGCAGCCCTTTGTCGGATCATGATCGAAATGAAATTAACACCGTCTTAAAAAATCTTATGACGAAATTCCACTTTGGCCATGATGGTGCTATGACTTTAATAAAGTATGTCATTAAGGAGCGCTATTAATAGCATCTTCTTTATTTTTGCGACTCCTGGTTCTTTATGATTATTGTTGAAAAAGATTTTACCAAAGACTCATACACAGTTGTTCTTGAGGCAACGGAGCATTCAAAAGATCTGAGGATCGACCAATTTCTGCAATTATATTTACTCACCTTATCCCGTGAATTAATTAAGAACAAAATTAAACGCGGCGAAGTCATTTTAATTGGCCGCCCAGGCAATTTGCGTCCCTCCACAAAAGTTTTAAAGGGTGATCAAGTTAAACTTTTTGTCAAAAGGGGAAATGAAGAAGACGAATATTGGCGCGGTGAGGTTATAAAGACCGAAAAGGATCCCGCCATAATTTTTGAGGATGAAGATTTAATTGTTATCGCCAAGCCACCATACATGGCTACCCATCCAACTGGTCGTCATTTATTTTACTGTGCCACCGTTTATTTTGAATCCATTCATAAAAAGACAATCCATTCTATTCACCGCCTGGATCGCGAAACTAGTGGCATCCTTCTGCTAGGAAAATCTCCCAAAGTGTCAGGGCAACTGGGATTGGAATTTGAAGAAGATAGAGTACGCAAGGTCTATTTCTTTATCGCGCGTCCTAATTCAAACTTCAAGGGACAATTAGAATTTTGGGCGAGAGAGCGCTTAGACAATCCTGAGGAAGGCCTTAGGCGGGTCATTGTTCAGACCTTTCCAGAGTCTTCACAAGCCGGAAAGAAAGCTGAAACATTTTTTAAAATTCTGTACCAAAATGAGAATTACGTTATAGGTTTGGCCTTCCCAATTACTGGCCGGCAACATCAAATACGAGTCCACGCTCTTCACCACGGATTGCCTCTAGTTGGTGATAAACTGTATCTTGGTGGCTATGAAATGTTTCAACGCTTTAAGGATAATCTTGCCAGTGATATTGATTACGATTTCATAGAGCTACCACGCCACGCACTTCATAGTGTCGCCATGAAAATCCCCTTTAAGGGAAAAGATCAATTATTCCTCTCGCCCGTCCCAAAAGATCTCAAGGAATGGATAGAAAAAAAATTAAAACTTAATATTCAAGACTTAGAAAAGAAAATGGCCGATGCGGTAAACAGTTATTTCTTAGCCAAATGAAGTAAATAGTTAAGCACTCCATAAGGACCCACGTTTCGCTCACCGCGAAGAATCACGCGAGGCTTATGTTCAAGGCGATCCATAATTTCCTCAATATTCGCAACACCCACAGTCTGGGCCATGTTTTTAAAAACACTCTGATCATTGAGAGAATCTCCAAAGAAAATGCAATCGCCTAACCAAATATCTTCGCCATCAGGACGCATTTCTAAGTATTTTAAAATCGCACTGTATTTTTCGATATCTCCACACCAAAAATTAAGGTGAACGTTGGAGCATGAAAAATTCACTCCCTGCGCTTTTAAAAATTGTGTAAGCTGTTTTTCAATCGGCTTTACGTCGCGCAATTCAATGGCCCGATCTGTCCTTCTTCCTAAACTATCGGTGGTAAGTTTTAATTCAGGAAATGCTTCTCTCAATTTCGTAGTCACTTCTTCTAATCGTGCGACCTGTTCACTGGCCACAAGAAGGCAATCTTCAGGTGCACCATGCTCATCGCGACGAGTGAGGATTCCTCCACCTTCTGAAATGACAGCGCTTACATTGGTATGGCTAATGAGAAAATGTCCCCACGTCGCTGGTCGTCCAGTGACGATAACAAGTTCACTTCGGTGGGAGGCGATAACTTCGAGTGTATCAAAAAAAAAGGAACCCAAACTCGATCCATGAGTAAGGGTTCCGTCAAAATCACTAAAGACGATCCGAGGAAACATCTTTAGTGAAACTAGTTAATGGGATAACTCAAGCCAACAAACACGCCGCTATAGCTGTCCTGTAAATTGGCCGTCACTTCCACATTGGCAATCCAACGCTCATAACCTTCGATTGGTAAATGACCGTTGGCACCAAGTGCAAGATTTAAAGTTGTCTCATAGGTTTTAGAGTCACTGTTCAACATCACACCGTAAGGGATGGCGAGGTAGGGATAAACTTCTTTCCCTTGAACATTGAGACCCTTAGAAAAAGTTGGCGCTAAAGAAAAACTGTTATTGGATGCACCAAAATCTTTTGAATTTTGAATGATGGCCTTCAAACTCATACGAGGTTGTTTTTCGTAGTCTGGAAGAATTTCATAATCCATACCAGCAAAAACACGGCCAGATCTCTCACCACCGGAAATACCAAATCCTGCATCAACTGTGGTGATGTTGTTAAGCTTTTGCGAATAGCGCGCCTGAATCCCAGCGCCACCCCCGCGAGTCACAACACCTGTGGCCTCAGCCGAAACAGCTTTTGTCCCTTCACTTAATGGAAAAGTTGAAAGACCTACCCCGTAGGCGAAGACATTATTTGCTTGGGCCAAGGTGAAGACGACGGCAACCGCAGCAACAGCCTTCTTATAAGATGTAAGAAATCGCCCCCGGAGACTAATCTGAAACGTTTTTTGTTGTTCAAGACGCATGGTCAACCTCTTAATTTATTTAGTTTTCTTCAAATATTGGAGCATATCAATTGCAGAACGTCAAACTCTCCGAAACCGCGGTTAGATCGGGCTTCCAGCGAGCTGACCCACCGGGAAGGTTTTTCGGTTGACGGAAAACCTCCCTCCCCTTTATAAATGCTGGTCTATTCGAATCTATATTGATTGATGGTGGCCGTAGTTCAGTTGGTAGAGCGCCAGATTGTGATTCTGGTTGTCGTGGGTTCGAGCCCCATCGGCCACCCCATTTTTAAAATAAGAAACCCAGCGCAAGCTGGGTTTTTTATTTTAAAAATAGCGTGCTGAACTGGGCCTGAAATTCGGGACTAGTCATGTGGGCGATGTGCAAGGATGCACAAGTGCCGACGAAGGCCACGACGGCCGAGAGTCGGCGTCACGCCAGCGCAAGCTGGGTTTTTTATTTTAAAAATAGGTATCGGCGAGATGGGGCGAGAAGTGAGGATTGCGGCCTCCCGATGAAATCGAGGCTTTGTATCTATTATTTGAGATTAAATTCGAGCTGTGTTTATTAATCTAGAATTTAATTTCCATGTGAGGCAATAATAAATCACTTCTTAGCCTGGATTGAACTTGTCCAATTAATTTTACTCCCATCTTTTCATAAAAAACTACGGCGCCTGGTTCTCCGGCCAACCTAAATGAATCCCACCCCAAAGCTTTTGCTCTTGAAATTGCATGAGTGAAAAGTATCTTTCCAAATCCATTTTTAACAAAATTTGGTTCAATCCAAAGATTATCAAGTCGATTTTCATTATTAATTTTTTTAAGAGAATAAAAACCAATTATAATTCCATCTTTTTCTAGAACTTCTACTGGCCAATCTTTAATGTAGGCAGAATCAATTTTTATATGCGGTCGGCATGCATCTAAGAACTCTAGCGAATATCCCCAATAAGCCTTGGAGCGGATTGCTAGATCTGATAGATAAACTTCTTCACCGTATTTTGCAGCTCGGACATGAATAATCATAATAATAATCTTAATAAAGCTTTAAAAAGTTTGTCCATAAACCTAATATTTAAAACTCAATAATTGCTCAGAAAGAATTCATGCTTCAATTGAAGAATTATTTGAATAATGAATACAACATTCGAGTTAATCTTCATCAATATTGATAAAGTTTTTAAATACCTGAGTAAAAAATCTTCAATGACATCTTAAAAGAGAATGGAGAATTTTCGAGCTAATCGTTATTGTTCACCGTAAGCTGCTAATCCATTTTTGCCATTTCCCTAGACTGGTGCGATACTCTTCGACGGAGGATTTAACAATGAAATCATTTTCAAGCCTATATTCGCTCAATAAACATTGCTCCGGTGCTGGAATCAACCACGAGAATCAAAAGTTTGTGGGAACCATCGAAATATCTCCTGCCATCCAGGGTAGAGGTCTTCAAATTGAGTTCAAGGCAATAGGCGATGATGGAACCGTGTACCATGAGGAAACGTCATTGCTTGGTCCGTCGTTTGACGGAAAGCCTTGTTTATTTGTTTTAAGCAATAACCACCCCGGCGTCACTCCCCATACATTGAAAAGTGAAGAAAAGACCCACGACAAGACCTCCTATGTATTTGGGTTTGGGAACATCGAGGATCGGTCTTCCTTCCGAGAAGAAATCACTATGGACGTTTGGAACGATGGATCCGTTGAATACGCTTACTCTTGGGGCTTGCCTGGTGGGGAATTTAAACGGCGCTCTGGTGCCAAAATGTTGCCCCAAATTACAATGTAAATCGCCCCCCCCAATATCTGATTATTATTCTATTAGCCGCTTTCTCGAAAAAATATGGTAGCTGGCAATATGATATAGAATCAAAAATAGTATTATACTCTCTTGGGTAAATGGTATCCCATCTACCGTAAGAATATTTTCATTTTTTGTTTGAGTTGACTCAGTATTATTTTTCGCTGAATTAACAAACTCAAATTTATAACCAATCGTTATCGTTCCTCGTTTTCCATCAATGGACTCTTCCTTTGGTTTTTTGTAAATATGAACATTTAGTCCAGAAAGGAAAAAAAGCAGAATCAAAGCGGCCAACGTTGAAAAAAAGGTAGCCCGAGAGGCCCTCCCTGAAATGTATGACTCTCTTTCGTCTCGTTCCTTGCTAAAAGTTAACGCCGTTAATATTTTTTCTCGAAAAGTTCCCCAGCAGACGAGCGAAACAATGAAGTAAATAAGGAGGATAAACCATATTATAAAATGCCATCCAAAAATATCCCAAAGAATAGACTTGAATCCATGCAATTCATTGCCTCCTTTAGGTAGAAACAGTGCCCAAATGACTGTCCCAATGACTGCAGGTAAAACGAAAATGAGATACTTACTTATCCACATATTAATTTTAAAAAGTTTTTCCAATTTAATATTCATTTTTTTCCTCCACATAAAAAATATCCTGAATGTTTTTTTCGAAATACATAGCGATCTTAAAAGAGAGTTCTAGGGAGGGGTTGTAGTTTCCTTTTTCAATGGAAACGATTGTCGCTCTCGTTACTCCAACCGCATCAGCCAATTCCTGCTGAGTCATTCGTTTCTCGGCCCTACAAATATGAATTTTGCTCTGAATTTTTAACGTACTTGGTAATTTACCCATTTAAAATCTCCGATCGTCACTCGATGTATAATAAACTATACATTCACCCATTAAATGTCAAGTTTATTATTCTTTTTGAGAAATATATTGCCAGCCTCCGACAAAAACGCTCAGAAGGCAAATCTAAACCTGCTTAATCGTATTGGTGATTGGGAGCAAAAATTCCCACCAAAAAGAATTTTATGGAATCTAGTTTTTTACTTTGCTTAGCATCCCCAAAGGCCACAACGAACAGGAATGACTACTACAGAAGCGTTTCGAAAAAAGACAAAGCGCCCACAATCACCCATTCCGGTAGAACTGATATAAAGAGTCGCATCGTATCCTTTTATCCAACGACCAACGAGAATTTTTTCTGGTTTCTGATGATAGGTCGTATCAATATAAAAATCATAAAGTGTCTGAATGCCGGCCTTACTTCTCAAAAAATAACCATACAGATTTTCAGCAAATTCACTTTGATCTGAGGACTCTCTGCGATTGAATTCCGCATTGGCCTGAATAAATTCTACATCTCCAAGCTTTTCCGACATAAACTCTAATTGCCGCTTGATGTCTCGCTCACCATTATCACCTCTTGGAGCTATATAATCCGCCAGATTTAGGAGTTTTCCCGCAGGGATGTCCATATCCGTCGTTGACCAGCTTGGTGTCGAAGCCGAGGAGGGATTGAGTTCGTTTGTAGTTCCAATATAAGCAAGTCCTTGTGCGGCCAGCGACTCTGGAATGTTGTCACCATGAGCTTCTACTTCCACACCCAAGGTTCCGAATATTCCATCTCCTGCGCCATTGGGCATAATCACTAGTCGTTTAATCTTTCCAATCTCGATTATTCGCTCCTTCGGATCGGAAAAGAGAAACCAGAAAATTTTTTCGTTTTCTGAAAATTTCAACTCAGCGAGAAGTTGTTTGGCCAAGTCACCCTCGACGTAGAAGGCACCTGAGCTGGGATTATTCTTCTTATAAGTCTCCCGGATTTTATTTTCTAGGTCGAGCGAAATTAAAAATCCTTCCCCGTAGAGAGAAACATAAACTCGTTTTCTATCGGCCATCACTGGAAAGAACCGCTGTTCGGCTTGAGGTTTTAAGTCTTCCCACTTAGGGAAGGGTCGCTCTTTCTCCTTGTACGGCTGAGAAGTGTCTTCTATTGACTGGGATTGATTCAGCATAACACCGTCGCGCTGAATGGGGGTTGCCGTAAGTGAATTTATATTTTTAAGCTGCGGAATCAGCGATGCTTTCGTTTCGATTGGAGCGATCTCCTGCAAATCAATTTTATTCAACACATTAGTATCTGCGGCTTCCAAGCTGAAAACGAGGGAAAGCAAAGAAGTGGAAAGAAAGAATTGTTTGATCCATAACCGTTTCATATTTAATAGATTACAGCTGCCCTGGGATTACGTAAAGATTGTTCAAAAGCAAGCTGGAAGTATAACTAGTATGGGAATTCGTTACGACGGTGATAGGCCTGATTCCTACATTGAATTTATAAAACCCACTATGAGCGTTTAATTCTGAACGCTTTTTCCATTCTTTGTCGTTCTGATCGTGCTATTCCAAACCTCTCCGCTATTTTCTCCCAGTGCCTGACCTCACTTAAAATCTTCGCGATTATTTCGTCTGCTAGTTTTGGAGCGATTCTAAATTCTTTGGCTACACTTTTAACGAGGTCAAAATCCAGAGAATTGTTTGCATCAGAAATATTCAAGCTTAGTCCAACTGCCATTTCATTTGGATTAATATCGTATGCAGGCGAAAGCTCCCAACCTTCTTCGGAAAGTAAAAACCCATGGTTCCTTAAATGATCATCTGAATTAGATACGGCCACAGAGAAAACAATTCTTCGCCATAACTCTTCAAGATCACGACTTACTTTACTCGGAGCTCCATTGGAGATGATGAAATCAACAAGTTCAAGGTAGCTTGCTCCCGATTCATGGTTATCTCCATCTTTATGCTGAAGTAATGTCATCGCTGAAGAAAAATGAACTCTCTTCTCGCCAGATAAACGGTCAAACCTTTTTACAAGAAAGGTATGATGTTTATTGGCAAATCTCTCTGCTTTCGCTGTCGGAACATTGAGACCACATTTAACTGCAAGTTCATGAACGACCGCTTCCCATCCTCCTACGTCCTTTGAATCCTCCCTGCTAGGAAACTTCGCAATCCATAAATTTCCTTCGGGATCAAGGACACTGGCCTTTGGCCTGGCCCCTCCAAGAGATGACCCCGGAGCGAAAAGCAATTTTAGATATTCAGCGAACTTTGGATCATCCTCAATTCCTTCTTCTTCAAGCTTTAAGCTCGCTGCTTCAAGCTCTCGAAGAGTTGTCCAAGGTGGAGCTGCGTACCTACCGTCATCATCCTTAAAAACACCATCCACTTTAAATCTTAGACCACCCATTCGATTTTTATCAAAAACACCTATTAAGTAATCAGATGGAAGAAGAATATTAATTTTTCTCTTCTCTAATTTGGCCCTTTGAGCTTCTCGCCGAAGCATTAAAGTTCTTCCCCATCTATCTGGTGAAGAGTCCAAAAATGCCCCAAAATTCTCTATTCCTGCAGCTGGATGGAATTTTCCTGCAAACAGGAAGAGTTCTGGATCAATTTGAAATTTATAGGGCCCAGTTAGCCATGATTTTTCATATTCAAATGCGAAGACTTCTTTCCCTCTGGAGGGTGTCGCAGTTAAAGTTCCAACTTTCTGATCTTCTTTCAAAAAATAAAAATCGGCCCATACTTCTATTTTTTTCATCATGATTCCTTAATCAGGTCCAATAGCTCCTGTGACTTTGTTTTTTTAGACGCACGCTTCTTTGGTTCAAGTTCCAAATCTTGCAGCTTTCTTCCAAGCTCATCATCAAGTGCGATTTTTGAAATATCTTCAGCGAGACTCAAGCAATGGAGTACATTTGCGATAGCACCTATACTTACTCCAGCTTCACCATTTTCAATGGCCACGACCGTATTAAGAGAAATGCCTGCCCTCTGAGCAACGGCCCTAAGAGAGAGATTGCGTCTCAAGCGGGCCATTTTTATGTTGCCGCCTAGCTTTGTTAGCTGTCTTTTGGCCATTGGAGAAGCCATCACTGCTTTCTTCATAATTAACCTTTAATTGATATAAAATGAGGATCTTGTATCATTTTATCGGTAATTATAGCATATAATTAAAGATTTATGGGGTGCGTATGCAATAACAACCAATTAAATGATACAAAATTCACTATTTGTATTATTTAATTGGTTGTTGCAACTTGGATTCCGCCATTGATCAGGAAATCATGGCCAATTTTGGCAGTCCATTCACTTAATTGCTGAAGGTTACAGTGTAAATATTGGCAAGTCCTTGTACGGCTGCTGAGCTATTTATTAGTTTAGTCTAGGAAATAGTGAAACCACTTGATCTAAGCGCTTCTGTTGCTCGCTCAAGGCTTTCTTGTTTCACTAATACATAATCCGTATCATAGGTTGAAATTGCAAAAATACTTACTTTCGCTTGGGCAAGAGGGCTAGCAATACTAGCAAGAACCCCTGTTAAGCTAAAATCTAGCGTGCCTCCTACTTTAAATATCCTCCATCCAACTTCGCATTTTACTTCTGATGGTACTAGGTTTTTCTCACAAACGATTGATAGTTCCGATTCAGTACGACTTATTGAAAAAAAAGAGCTAGGGAGGGCCCAGTCAGGAATATTTGCCTCTGGAGGCAGCTGGCAAACGGCATAATCTCTTTCCATGATTTTTAGGTTCATATGCTCCTATCTCTGTGTTTCAAAGATTAAGCTGCAGTATGGCCTCTATTTTATCAATATGCTAATTTTTTTCTCATGAAGTTAACCATTGAAAATGCTCGAAACATTATTGTCGAAGCCCAGAAGTTTCAGTCGAGGGCAAAAACTTCAACTCTCGATGTAATAAATCAGCTTGGCTATGTGCAAATTGATACCATCTCCGTTGTTGAACGGGCCCATCATCACAATCTATGGACGAGAAATAATCGCTATCAAAAGTCAGAACTTAATCAACTTCTGGAGTCCCGAAAATTAATTGAATATTGGTCCCATGCAGCTTCCTACTTACCGGTGGAGCAATATCGTTATGTTTTACCGAGGATGCTTGAATATCGTAGCAGCAAAAGTCATTGGTTTAAGGTTGACCCCAAAATTAAGGTCTATGTTATTGATCGCATCAAAAGTGAAGGGCCCCTCAGGGCCTCAGATTTTGAATCATTCAAAAAAAGTTCAGGCTGGTTCGATTGGAAACCGGCCAAGAAGGCGCTTGAGCAACATTTTATGTCCGGAACATTAATGGTTCAAAAGCGTGAGGGTTTTTAGAAAGTCTATGACATAGCCGAAAGAGTTTTGCCAAATTATGCCAATCTCTCTCCCGCCACGAATGATGAAATGGCAGAAAATCTTGTCCTTATTCAATTAAGAAATATGGGACTGGCAAGCGTTTCAGAAATTTCCTACTTACGCAGCCCCAAGGTAAAGGATGGCGTGGCAAAAGCCGTTCAAAGGTTAAAGAAGAGCGGCCAGATTGAAGAAGTGGAAATTCAAAGTGACCGTTACTTGAAATTAGTTGAAACAACCAACAAGAATGATATTTCAGACCAAATTCAGATTCTTTCTCCCTTTGATAATCTTGTTATTCAGCGCAAGCGATTAAAACATTTCTTTATGTTTGATTATCAAGTTGAATGTTATGTGCCTGCCAATAAAAGGCTGTTTGGGTATTTTTGTTTACCAATCCTGAAGGGAAATCAATTAATCGGAAGAGTTGATGCTAAGGCCCACAGGCAGGAGGGTAAATTTGAAATCAAAAATATCTTCTTCGAACGGGGAATCAAACCAACAGTGAACCTTAAGCAGTAGATTCATCAATCATTACAAGAGTTTGCTCATTTTAATGAGTGCCCCTCCTTGATCCGCGCCCGCTCTGCCAAAGTCTTATAAAACTAACCATTTTTATTTCCCAATGCATTATAAATTTAGAAACAACCGTATAAAAGGAGGCTCCTTGAGTCATTCCCTATTTTTTTTAGTAGCCGCATGTTTCATGACCATGCCATTTGCATCCGCCTCATCGGACGATGCTTACGCCCTGCTTCGGTCTGGAAAATCAATTCATTGCTCTGACGGTAAAGATATTCGATTTGAGATTAACCAAAAGCGCAGCAAGATAAGGTATTACATTTATGATCATATGATGGTGGAAAAAAAGGTCACAAAACGAGTCAACCTAGATTCCTTTTCCAGCATCCTCGAAACCAAAGGCGAAAAGTTTCATTTTACAAATATTGGGGCCAGAATCGAACTTGATCAAGATAGGGATCTGATTGAATTAACCTGCTACTAAAATAATTCTCACAGTCCATTTTCTAACCTCTAAAAATTGATTATGAGAATTATTTTACGTATACTCTTTGGCTATGGATTCGCTTATTTCAAAAAATTTTTTAGATCGCATTCCCTCAGAACTCACTGGCTTGTCCTTTCTCAAGCATGTATGCCTTGAATTGAAAGAAGTTACCGGGGCAGATTATGTTTTTATAACAGAATTAATTGGTGATGATTTTGAAATTTTCCAAGACATTCTGTACATGATTGGGCCAGAAGGAGAAATCCCAGGTGTCCGTTGTCCAGTCAAAGGCACTCCTTGCGAATTAATTTTAAAAAATGGAATCGCAACCTATTTTGAAGGCGATTTTAAGAAAATATTCCCCACAGCTGATAAGCTACATTATTTCAATGTGAAATCCTTTCTTGGTATTCCTTTAACGATTCCTGGATGCAAAGGTCAAGGTAACATAGTTATCATGAGCCAAGAATGTAACTTTGACATTGAACAATCAACCATAACATTGGAACAGATATCCGCACGCTGTGTTAGCGAACTATTTAGGCACCAAGTAGAAATGGATCATCTGCACCAGAAAAAAATCAATGATCAACTTTTTGATATAGTTAATGCCGCTGTTTGTGTTGTATCCCCAGAGGGGAAATTTTTAAGAGTCAATCGTAAATTTTATGAAATGACAGGTTATAGCGAAGAAGAAATTATTGGTAAAAACTTTGCTCATATGTTGCAAGATGGAAATCGCGACATTGTAATGTCTCAATATGGTCAAATTCTAGGTAACAAAATGGATACCCATTTTGATTGCAACATGTATGCGAAGGACGGCACCAAATACTCTATGAAGTGGAACAGTACGCTCGTTAGCGATGCCAATGGAAAAATGAAATGCATCATTGGTACGGGCATAGATATTACAGAAGAATTACGACTTAAAAAAATACAAGAGGAAATGACCAAATACGAAACACTCGGACGATTCAGCCGTAACGTGGCCCATGACTTCAATAACCTTCTAGCTGTTAGTAAGGCTTATGCAGAATTAATCAAAGATAATACGCCCAAAGACTCAGCCACACAGGACTACATAGACAAATTATACAATAGTCTTGGTGTTGCCTCTGATTTTGTCAGGCAGTTGATGAGATTTGCACAAACCAAAAAAATGACTCTGACTCCCCTCGATTTAAATCAGCTTATTGATGACAATTTGCCGCTGATTGAGATGATTAAAAGAGAGCCAGTCGAAGTATACAAAAAACTTGAGCCTCGCACTCTGCGCTTTTTGGGCGACGAAACTGAATTTAAGCGTTTTTTTATGAACACTTTCAAGAATGCGATTGAAGCCATGGTTTCGAGAGGTCATGGGCATCCTCAACTTTCTATAACTACAGATTTAGTTAATTCATCTCAGGATGAGCTACCCACAACAATAAGACTGACCATTACTGATAATGGCATCGGGATGGATGAAAATCAGATTGCCCAAGCTTTTGACCCTTTTTATACAACCAAAGGCACGATGGGAACCGGTCTCGGTCTTCCTGTTTGTGATAGTATAGTAAAACAATGTGGTGGAAAATTGGCGATCCATTCCATAAAGGGCAATGGAACATCCGTAATCGTTGACCTCCCCTATCTATCGGCACCTTAACAATATGAACTTTTATGATTCTTTAATATTAGGATTAGTCGAGGGCCTCACTGAGTTTTTACCAGTCTCTTCAACTGGACATCTTATACTTACTTCGAATGCACTCAAGCTTGAAAATAACGAATTTCTAAAAACCTTTGAAATTTTTATTCAAACTGGTGCCATATTGAGTGTCATCAGTATTTATTTTAAGGAGCTCATTAAAGATTGGGATTATATTAAAAAAATTATTCTTGCCTTTATCCCTACCGCGATTCTTGGACTTTTATTACATAAACTTATTAAGCAATATCTGTTCAATCCACCTGTCGTGTTAACAGCACTGTTTGTTGGCGGTATTGTCTTACTCTTTCTCGAGCGCATCGGCAGTGCAAAAGCAAAACGACCATTAACTTTGCGCGATTATATTTTAATTGGACTATTTCAATGCCTGGCATTCATCCCTGGAGTTTCAAGATCGGCCGCTACTATCATGGGTGGATACTTACTTGGTGGAGAGAGGGCCGAAGTTGTAAAATTTAGCTTTCTTCTGGCCATCCCAACAATTCTGTCAGCGTCTGCTTATAGTTGTTTAAAACTAACGTCCATGCCCACGACCGAGGAGTGGCAATTACTGGCCATGGGTACGATTACAGCTTTTTTCTCGGGTTATATTAGCGTGAAGGTCTTTATCAAACTTCTCAATCACCGTACTTTTATCATTTGCGGTGCCTACCGTATTATTTTTGCGATCGCCTATTTTGCATTATACTTTTTATAAGCCAATCACTGGGTAAAAAGGAAATCTCTTTTCATTGATTTCAAATAAATTCATTTCTAAGTTGCATCCATTTTTTATCGATGTCTTGTTGCAATTGTTGACCTTCTTTTAAAAGCATAACGATTTCTTGCTTTTCTAATTGGTCCTCTTCTAATAGTAAATTTACGATTGCGCGCAATTTCTGGAGGTCATTGGCAAAGTCGTGGCGAAAATTGTTTGGCAAGGGGTGTATTTCACTGTGAGACATGGATATCCTCACCTTTATTAAAGTGGCGATAAAAGAGTGATTTTGAAATACCTAGGCTTCTGGCCGCTTCATTTATTTTTCCGTGACATTGAATAATGGCCCTTTGAATAAATTCCGCCTGTATTTTATCCGTCAAAGAATTGAGTCCATGCTCATCAACATATTCTGCCATTTCATTTGTCAGCATCCCTGCCAACGCTTTGTTCGCAGAAGAGTGGCGGATGGGATTGATATTTTGCCTAATGTAAAAGGGTAGATCATGAACTTGAATTTGCCCCTTGCCCGCGAATGATAGCTGTCCAATAAGATCCTTCAATTCGCGAATATTACCAAACCAATGATAGCGAATGAGAATTGCTTCAGCTTCAGAAGATAAACTAATTTTCCTCGGCATGCCTTTGATAAAATGGTCAATTAAGGGAACGATATCTTCCGTGCGATCCTTCAAACCAGGGATTTCAATCTCAAGGCCCTTAATTCTAAAATATAAATCAACTCGAAATTTTTGGGCCAGTATAAGTTTAGACAAATCGTCACAAGTCGCCGTGATAAGACGAAAGTCTACTTTGATAGTGTCATTACTACCCAATGGAGAAAAAGTTTTTTCTTCTAAGACACGTAATAATTTGGTTTGGATATGCAGAGGCAACACTCCAATTTCATCTAAGAAAAGTGTTCCACCATGGGCCCTCGAAAAGAGACCCTGTTTGTCGCCAATTGCCCCCGTGAACGCTCCCTTAACGTGACCAAAAAGTTCACTCTCTAGGAGATTCTCAGGCAATTCTTGTAAATTCACGTGCACAAAGGAAGACTTTGGCGAACACCATTCATGCAAAGCTTTGGCCATTACACTTTTGCCTACACCTGTTGGTCCTGTAAGTAGGATCCGTTGATCCTTGGCCAAAAAACTATTCTTTGCCATGAGAATTTTTTGCATCAATTCACGATCACGCGTAATAAACCTTTGCTGAAAAAACTCTGCACTGCCTTGGTCCGCGATATTTTCAATGATGCCACTTATTCTTAAATCAATATTTTCTTCAAATTCAAATTTGCTAAAATAATGATGGCAACCGGCCTGAAAGGCCTTGGCTATTATTTCTTTATCCTCTTGATTGGTGAGTACGATTGTTTCAATACCTTGGGCCTTACAAGCACGAATAATCGGAAGACCATCTTCTGGCCCCTTTCCTAAATTAAGGTCAATAAATGCCAATTTAATTTGTCCATGTGACAAAAGTTGCATGGCCTCAGCAACACTCCCAGCACCAAAAACGCGACCAAATTTGGCCAAAGGTCGCGCCAGTGATTGTCTTAGAATGAAGTCATCCTCAAGCAATAGAATGGGTATTTTGGATTTTGCCGTCACCATAGAGCAGTCTATAACACTGATATTGGTCTTTTAAAAGCCAGCCTAAGTATATGATTTTCCTTCTTGCGAGGTATATCGCGCAGGTTTTCGTACACTAATTTCGCCATTTTAGACGAAAAAAAACCAGCTTAAATTACGGGTGAAATTTAACTGGTTTTTTCGATAATGAAATTTTGCTTATTAGAACAATAACTTATTGGCCATATTGGCAAAATGCTTACTAGGGATCTTCGCCGGTTTGGCCTTTTTCCCGGCCATAATTTTGCCAACTTTATGAACTATAGATTGAAGGCGAATATTTCTGGCGGCATACCCTGCTAATGAAAACGGTAATACAATGGGTGCCTTCGCAATATCAATAAGAACGGCAGCAGGAATGAAAACGCAAAAGCCTTTCATCCCGCCTCCCTGACCTAGACCAACACATCCAATAAAAGAGAGTCCAGTCGCGGCAATTAATGGCCCAACGTTAAATTTAGTAGGAAACATTTTTAATGAATTTTCAATTCTTGCTTGAGTATCTATTGGAGAAAGCTCAGCAGACTTAAAAATTACCTTACCTGTCTCTCTATCCTTAAGTTCAAATTGATATTTAGAACATTCCTTCATTGTTCCTTCTAAGCAATCAACAGTAACGACTTCTTCCCTTCTTGAGGCACTATCTACACCACGTATTAATTCTACAGATGAAAAAGCAGGTACAGAAATTGCGAGGGTCAAGATCGCTGTCAAAAATGTTGTTTTCATAATTAGTCCTTATCCCAAAATTATTAATGATCCGATGTGCTTCTATAACCAACGTAAATGCAGTATGTTATTAACATATGATAATTTACAGCCTTGCTAACTAGCTGTTTTCAGGTACTTCACCTGCTCTGGAATAGAAATTGAACTAGATTAGTGGCCTCTTCGTAGTGATCAGGGCCAACCTGGTTGAGCAGCTCAAGCGGGGACCTTCCATCCTTCAAATCTTGGATCAGCCCATACTGGAAATCAGTTATGCTGTAAAAATCAGTACCACTTTTTGAACGAAAAATTATACCAAATTGGGGGGCGTGCAAATTTAAAAGCCCTAATTCGAAGTTCGACCTTTTACGAATTTTAAATAATTCCCAAATTTGAAATTCTGATTTTAATAACAAAAAAGGCTGTCTAAATTCTACACTAGCAAGCGAATCACTTGAAGAAAGTTGGCATATTGGCTGCCCAGAAAAAAATGGTGAATGAAAAATTTCCCAAAAGTTTTTTTCAAAATAGGCCAGCTCTTCTAAAAAAGGAATATCAATTTTCCATTCAGCAAAATATTTATAATGTCTCAAAAAATAAGGGAAATTTTTACCATAGTGGGAAAGATCAGGGTTGCTGCTTGGATTGGCCTCTATATATTTTAAAGCGATATCAAAAAATCGGTCATCCCCCAAAACTAGCCATGTCGTTTCATAATTTTCACCTAGTGCCTCTGTTAATCGCGCACGGTAATCACTGGCATAGACTTTTAATACTTCTTCATTTGTTAAAGAGCCAACTGGAATCATTTGTTGTAGTAAATTTTCAGTAGGCAACGACTCCCTAAACTGCCCTTCGGCCATCCAACTGGAAAAAAAGTTTTGAAAGTTTTCTCCATTCACAGCGAAATCCCTCCCTCAACTCCGGCATGGGACTCATTGGAAATATTAATTCGATTTATCCCCAATTTTTTAACTTTAAGTACTTCTTCTTCAACCACCGAAAATTCAGGAATATTTTCATCCCACTCTAATAAAATTGGTATGACACGACTTTTGCCTGCCATTTCTTTTAATTTATATTCAAGCAAGCTCCAAACTTGTGGTGCCACATTTGTGGAATGAGTATCAAATAAAAAAGATCCCATATCCGAATGACCTGCTATATGAAAATGGGAAACCCCCTCAAGATTTATGGCATCTAAAAAATCCCTCGGTTCAAATCTTTGGTTTGCTGAATTGACGAAAACATTATTTATATCCAGCAATATTTGGCATTTGGTTTTTTCTTGAAGCTCTGTAAGAAACTGCCATTCCGTCATCGTCGAACTTTTTAAAGTGAAATAGGCTGAAAGATTCTCTAAAGACAAAGGCCTTTCTAAAAAATCTTGAACTTCTAGTACTCGCCTAGCAATGGTTTGAAGATTTTTTGATGTGTATTCAAAGGGGAGAAGATTGTGGAGATTCGATTTACTTTTACCGGTCCAACATAGATGGTCAGAGACAAAGATTGGGTTTATTCGATCCGCTAGTTTTTTTAATTGCTTCAAATAGTCCCAATTTAGTTCCTCAGGACCTGCAATCGAAAGGGAGACTCCGTGCATACCAACGGGGTATTGCTCTCGCACAAGTTCAAGCATGTACATAGGCCGTCCCTCAGTGTACATAAAATTTTCTGATATAATTTCAAACCAATCGATTGAAAGCTCGGGACGTTTTTCGAGGAAAGGAAAATGTTGATGGCGGAGACCGACGCCAAGAAAATTTTTTGAATTCATTAATTGTTCCCAGGTTCAAATCTCCGCAATCTTCATTAATTACTTGATTAATTACTTGCGACTTTACCACCCTTATCTAAGCATTCTTTCTTGGTAGTTTTTATCATTCCCTTGCCTTTGCAAGAGTTTCTGCCACCACACTCGGTACTTGTCGCGCATTCATTTTTGCCACCACAGGTGTCTACTTTTCCATGACATGTTCCCTGCCCTTTGCATGAATTAATGCCATAACAAGTAACCGGGTCATTGCCACCTTCAACAGGCGCGCCCTTTGGTTGTGCCGCAGAAGTTTTGGGAGCTCCTTGCCCTTCATGATTATGCTTTTGAGCAGCATCATGGGCCTGAACAGTTCCCAGTATTAAGCCAGTTACAGTAGTAAGAAATAATTTTTTTGGCTCCATAGTGCCTCCTTGTTTAGTGGATTCTAAAATTACGGTAATTTTCGCGCTAAGGTTGAAAAATTGTTGTTCACACAGCTTATAAAGAAAAAACTAACATCTGTATCAGGATAGTTTGTACAGTGTGAAAAAAATAAATCTGGATATTTTGAAGCAAGACGATTGAAGTTATTGTTAATACAGCTAGTGTAAAAAAAATCTGCACGATCATTACTCGCATAGCAACTTTGTAAATATGTCCCAGACTGAGTTTGAGCTGTTAAGAAATTACTTGAAACGCAGGATTGAAATGAAAAACTAAGATTAGATCCATTATTGCTACAGTAAGGGAAAAATCCTTTGTCTGCATTATTGTCATGGGCCAAACTTGGAACAGAAACGGAAAGCAAAAAAGATAAAATTATTAAGGAAAGAGAAACTTGAGACTTTAGTACATCCATTTAATTACTCCCAAAAAAATAAAGAGGGCCCAAAAAGGGCCCCTTTAAAACTAGAGAGATTTTAACTAAACTTTTTAAATTATTGAAGTAAATCTGCTGTAAAAGTTGAAGTAGTGCGAATTTCTTCGCCACTAATACGGTTGTAACCTGCTGTTTCCATTTTTATCATCGTATGTGCTACATAAACCATTTCACAAATAGAATTGGAATTATCGCGCACAACAATACGTGTTAATTTGCCATCAACCGGTCTTTTATCTTCATAAGCTTTGTAAACAACCACTCCGCAACTATCAGTTTTTACACTTTCTAAAGGTATCTCAAATTTGATTTGAGGAATAAAGGCCGCGCAAAGAGCGTTAGGTGGACAATCAAAACGAGTATCGATCACCAACTCCAATTTTTTTGTTACAACATTGACCTTTATGTTTCCACCAATGATTTCCTTTGAAGCTAAATAGCTGCGTTCATCAATATTCCATGTCAAAAGCATTGCCTGTTTGGCAAAAGTATCAGGATGTAAACTCGTTGCCTGTGCAGTCATAAGGGAAGAAGCCAGTAATACCAAAAGGGCCAATAAATTTTTCATAAACACTCCAAATATTTTTATGGTTAATCCATATTTAAATCTGGGCGTCTTATAGGAGCAGAAAGCCAAAAGAAAAACTTATATTTATTAATGGGGAATAATAAGTGCTGTTTATGCCCTTTGGGCTAATTTTTCTGAGTACTTAGGGAGGAAATATAGGCAAAAAGACTAGGAACGTCCTTCTCCAAGTGAGGAAATTTTTTCATCACCTTAGTCTTTCTTTTCGCGACGTAACCTGCAGGATACTCTCCGCGCGTCACTTTAGTCTTAAAAACTTCAAAGGGAATCCCTACAAGTTCAGGCCCAATGCTCCCCTTCTTATTTGGATCTTTGTTATGACAAGCAATACAATTAGCAAGATAAAGCTGTTTGCCTTTGGTTATTAAAGTTGGGTCCTTGAAGTTTGGTAGAGCTACCTCTGCGGCCCGTGCCTCAAGCAAAAGATTGCCCCATGAACTAAAGCAGATCAAAATTAAAAAACTTTTTAGGAAGAATTTTTTTAGTAATCTTTTATTCATAGGGCAATCTCAAATCTTCAAATCAAACAATGACTTCAATTATGGCGTAAAGAACTACGGCCAATCCTAAACCACAGTGAATAACACCTGGAATAGTTGCCAAGGGGCCAAGCTTGCCTTTAATGGCATTAAACTGAAGTCCCAATATAACAACTGCGATGGCGCCGCAAAGTGCCGCACAGTTAAAAGACTCACCAACATTAATAGGAAGGTGACTTGCAGCTCCCATAAAAAATAGCATCGGGATTGAATAAAGAACGTTTGTTCTAGAAGCCAATCCTGCACGTCCCAAAGCCGCTGCGGCATTAGGATCTGGCTGGCCACCACTTAATACATTCGTAGCAGAAGCAATGGCGATTTTTTGATTAGGCCAAATGACCAACCAAACGTTTAGGAACATTAAAGTTCCAAGTGAGGAGCCCGTAAGGATACAAATTCCCCAAGAGGTTTTAAAAATTTCAAATCCACCTTCGTGGCCTCTCATCATAAGAATGAAAAATCCACTTAAGAAGGTAAGTAAAGCGCCATAACGAAACCAAAATAATGCACGGGGAACTAGTTTTGAAAAAGCCACGTTTTTAGTACCAGCTTCAATTTCCTTAAAAAATTCACCTTGAACGAAATTGAAATAATAAAGAAGACCAATCCAAACTACGCCAGCTAAAAAGTGAATCCAACGAAAGACAAACTGCAATCCTTCCATTGAAAATAATGCAATATCCATAACTCTCCTTTTGCTAAGAAAAAATTGACTAAAGTCACTTTAATGAATTCATACTAATAGAATTTTAATAGGATGGGAAACCAAATATCCCTTGGGGATTGTTTGGTTTCAGTCACTTAATGCCTTGAGTCATCCTCAATAGGGAAGTTTGGCATATTTCCAAATTAATTTTTTAAAAAGCCTTGGAGCAAAAGCTGAAAAGATGGCAGCAATTCGCCGAAGGCCAGCAAAAGATTTCATCCCAAAGGGATAATGGGAGAGAAGAATTTCCTTATCCAAGACTTCAAAAAAATAATCCAAGATAATGCAAACAATAATAAAATCATCCAGCAGGCCGAAAAAAGGAATCCAATCTGGAATTAAATCAAAAGGTGAAATCAATAAAACAATAAGGGCCAACAAAACCTTTTTATCCCTTTCAGGAATTCTCTGATCATGGGCCACGTTAACTAAAAAATCTTTAATTTTCTTTAAGAATTTCATTAAAACATTGTAACGAATTTTTGTGTAATTTTAAAGCAACGGTGCCATAAGAAATGAAGGAATAATTCGAAAATAATAAGACAATCGCTCAATCAAGGTAGTTCCTTGTAAAAGACCCTTTCCATTATCCGGACGACCTTTTTCATCAAAACCAAAAGATACCTGTTTATGAGCTTCAATCAATCTTTTAAGCTCTCCTGCTAACTCTGGACCATCATGACAGAATAGGCCCATCTCAATGCTTCTTAACTGGCTTTGTGGATCCATGTTGAAGGTAATGAACATCGATTTAGTGTCATCAATAACAGCGCTTTTCGAATGCAATCCAAAAACCCGGTTTTTACGCTCAACATCCAGAGATTTTTTAACATGAGAATCTTCACTACAATAGAAACAGGGCGGTTCATCACCATTCATAAAAAAGGCCTTCATGCCCTTCTTCACCCAACCTGCAATGGCCCTATTTAAAACATTTGAAACTATAGGGTGATTATTCGAATGGGTACTATTAGTTACCATGGTTACATCTAGATTTTTCTCTAAAAGAGTTTCAAGTATTTCTTTATCCTTTTTCATTGTAATAAAATAAGGCGTCTCAAAAATAATGCTCTTTTCAGCTTTGAGCAATTCTCCATAGAAGGCATCAGCAAAAATCCTACCGGCTTTTCCTGGCGTCGGCATATCACTCACAAAGCTCAAATTTTTACAGGAATATTGCCCAGCAATTTTGTGATCGCCACCATCGGCGTCTAGTATTTTTTCAATAAAAGACTGACCCTTCTCGTTTTGAAAGACAAATTCAAATGCCTTCTTAAGTCTTTTCTTACGTAAATCTTTTTGGACCGTCGATGCATTTATTTTACGATGATACCTTTTCATCTTTGGAGAAGAAGCCAATTTATGATTCCAAAATTCTTCAAATGTTTCCACAACGCTGGCCACAATTCGACCTTCGATATAAATATCCCTATCTATAAATGAAAAATCCTTATTATTAATATAATATTCGTCACCAATATTACGACCACCTGTCACCATTCGAAGTTTGTCGGCAATTAAAAATTTTCTATGAGAGCGATGAAACGAACGACCAAGACTGAATATGGTGATGGGATTAAAATACCGAACTTCAATATTGTAGATTTTTAAAAAAGCAGCAATATCACTTGATAACGGAGGAGCGAGTGGACTTTTATCAATAAGTATTCTTATTTTTACCCCATCCATCGCCTTTTTCTTAAGCGCTTGAACAAGGGCCTGCCCAGATCGATCAGGCTTGAAGATAAAATACTCCAAGTCTAGCGTACTTTTTGCAGATTCAATGAGTCTAAGCCGCTCGAGATAGGACGCAGGCCCCTCTTCTAGGATCCTTATTTGGTGATCACCCCTGGCGGCAACATTATAAGGGGATGTTGAATCAACTTCAGTTTGTGATAAATCGCTCACCGATCCATAGGCGGAAAATACCATTGAAGTACCTAAAAATAAGTACTTAAGCGGTTGAAATAGATTATTTAATTTCATGGTCCGGACCATATCAGAATCGAGGATATTCTTCCTTGCTAGCGCGAAGGATTGGTAAATTTTACAGGGAGAAAATAGAGGAAAATGAATTAACGACTTTCTAAGTCGGTACCAAAGAATGAATCCCAATAAGGGATAACTTGCCCAAAATTTTTGTTTTTCTCTAGCCCTTTGCCATAAATATGGGCCTGGGCGCGGACCTGGCTTACAAATAAACGATTAAACAATCTCGTGAGAAATGACTCTGAACCAAAAAGTGCAATTTTTAACCCAAAATTATAAATATTTACGACCGCAAACAAGACTTCAAAAATAACTAGCCCCTCGATAGGCAGCCTCAAAAAAAACGAAAGCAAGGAACGAAACACAATTGGTAAGAAACCTGCGATGATTTCAGGTTGAGTTAAAACAAATTTATCTGCTTTCATTTCTTCAAATGAGCGGTGTAGGTGACAATGAAATTTCCAAAACGGACCAGTTCGGTGACAAAAAAGATGAAATAAATAGCTCGCGAAATCAATTAAAACTAAGGTGAAAGGAATGGCCCAAAATGGATAATTGAGACGAAATTTAGTATTAAAATAAAATACAAAAACAGTAAGCATCAAAATTAATACAATTGTGGAAACAACCTTCCAAATATTTTCCTGTAGCTTTTTTCCAGGCCAATAGTAAGAATTATTATTTTCCCAGATTCTCCAGCTCATCACTGGGTACAGACCATTTACAATAACCGCCAATAAATAAGGCAAAAGGATTAACCCCAATGCGGGCAATCCAAATACGGTCATAGGAATTTCAGACTCAGTGCTCATAACGCGTGTAATTATGGAGCAAGTTATTAGAAATTAAAAGAAAAAATTTACTTAACTATTAGAAATCTTTTTACTTAACTCAATCAACTCATTGCTCCGCAGCGTATTCGTCGCCAATTTTTTTCTGGAGAGAAGCATAATGATTCGCCTTTCTTCTCCAATGCTCAAGCTGGTTCATGACTAGCAATCCACGCTGGATCATTTCCGGAAACTTTTCGGCCATTTTGGGAAATTGACCGTCCTTAATCGACTCTTGAATGAGCGCCAAAATTAAATTTTTCCGCTCATTTTCATTCGGCCATTTCAAAATTTCTTGATACAGACCATTCAAATCAACTTGCTTTAAATATTTTTCTTTTCTCAAAACACTATATGCAGTTAATTTTTTAGCTGGCTCCTTACTATTAATCCAATCATTGTGTCTGGTAATAATTGGCACCAAATTACAAGGCAAATTATAATAAATTCCATTTAATACTAAGCGGTCACTTTCACAAGTTTGATACTCTCCAAATTTTTTCACTAAAGACTGCAATAAGCCTAATCTGTATTCAATTAAATATGGTTTAGTAGGCAAAAATCTTGCAACCATAGGATCTATCAATTCGTGGTATTGTAAAAATGAATCCAAGAAAAAGGATTTCAATGCATGCCGTGATAGTTTTGGACTATATAAATCATGGTCCAAGGATGGTAAATTTTTGGACAAGTACAAGACTTCTGCTTCAGTAAAAATCTGAAATGCATTGATACTATCAATTGACGGTAAATTCATTCTTGCCAAGGACTCTTGAACGAGGGCTTCATTGGCCCTTTGAATAAAATATTTGCCATGTAAACTATGGTTCGTTGCCAGAATTGCAATATCGCCAGCATGAGTTAAATAAATTTGAACATTTTTGAATTTTTTTTGAACATTACTTAAGACAGTACCCAATATGACCTCATCCATGGCATAAAAATGCATCCACTGAACAAAAATTCCCTTGGGACTTAGGTGTTTGACAATTTGCTCGTAAAAATAATCAGTATAGAGGTTTTCTACACCGACAACCCATGGATTGGTAGGCTCACTAACAATAATTTCATAGGAATTTTGTGTTCTCCTTAGGAAACGAAATGCATCCTCAATATATAGATTAACTTTAGGATTATGAAGAGGATCATAGTTTTGTTTTTCAAAATGGACACTGGCCTCAATGACTGTGGGGGAAATTTCAACAACATCAATCATTTCAATGTCGCTCAATTTTCCCATTAACCCAGTAGTTAAACCTGTTCCAAATCCAATGTTTAAACTTTTTAAGGGATTAGCAACATCGACCTTTAGATAGGGTAAAAGTGCAAGTAAATTTAGGGTGCTAAAGTCACCTAAAATATTAGAGTCGGATTTACCATTTACGTAAATACTTAAATCCTTTTCACTAAATTTCTTGGTGACAGCGACTGTGGTATTGGAGCCATCTTTTAAAAAAAGATAGTCCATTTTATTACTCACAAATCCACTTTTAAAACTATAGGGCTTTAAAGCACGATCTCTAAAAGTACCTGCGACATGGTAGATTCTATTCCAATTTTTAAATGTCAAAACACCGGAGATAAAAAATACAGTTAAAACAATAATCAACTTTAATTTATCGCCAAAACTTGAAAATCCCTTTGTAATACCCGAGATCACTAAAATTAATGCTAGGAGACCCACATAAAGTACTACCAGCACACGGTATATCCCCTCAACTCCAAAATAATCCTTGAGCCAGTGGCCAACAAAAACTGCACCAATAAAAGTGCCAATGGTATTGGTGAAATAAATAAGGCTACAGACTTTCCCATAATTGGAACCATTTTTAGGTACCAAGGAGTAAGACAGTGGTAATAGACGGCCTCCAAAATAAATTGTTGGTCCTACAATGAAGATTAAAATTAGAAAGGCGACTAAATTGAATACAGGGAAATTCCACAAATGGCTTGTCAGCATTAGACGCAAATTACTAGTCCACAGTGGAATGTGTGGAGTAAAATAAAAGGACACTGATAAGAAAAGTAATGCAAAAGTTAAGCTTAAAATAAGCTGGGAGTCACTGTATCTCTTTAAAGTCAGACCTGAAAGGCCAAGGACGCCCACAAAAAGGCCAACAATCATTGGGAAAATTATATAAGATGACCCAATTGTTAGTCCCCAAATTCTAAACCAAAGAATTTCCAATGCTAACAAAACCAAACCCGAAACAAAGGAGACCAAATAATATACCCATGCAGGTAGTCTTCCCATCGTGAGCATTTCGCTACTAACATCAGTCTTTTTGATCTCACCTGGCATTTTATTAAATAGGTAAGGCAATACAAATAAAATGTTTGCAATTCCGGTTAACTGTAACCCTACTTTGACACCGACCTCTGGCAGAATAAAAAATGTCGCTAAAGAAACTCCTAGCAAGGCACCTAAAGTGTTGAGCCCATATATTTTCGTATGTAAGCGATTTATCGAATCGGAATCGGTTGGCAAAACGGAAGTTAATACTGGAACGGTAGCCCCCATCCCTATCGTTGGTGGTAAATAGAGAAGTAAAGAGATTAGTATTTGCCCACTGAAAGTCGATATAAATTTAGCATCAGAAAAAAAGAACAATTCAAAATAATAAATAAAGAAAAAGCTATAGAGACTTATAAAGACTTCAACGAGACCATAAAGTTTTAGAAATTGGTTTCTTGATTGGATTTTTTGCGACAAAGATCCAAATACATAATAACCAATGGAAAGGCCCAACAAAAAAACTGCAACGACTAATGTGGAGGCGCGGGCATCAGCTCCGAGAAGCAATCCTGTTAGATGCTGCCATAAAACTTGATAAATGAGAGCACTTGCCCCGGTTAAAAATGAAATCGCGAGGTAGATGAATGACCAATTCATTAAGGATATCCTTCCAAAAAAATTTAAACTAGATTAGATTTGATAAATTTTCACATCGAGCTCACGATACATTTCTATATAGGCCTTCACTGCATCGTTCATTTCTTGCAAATTTGAATTAACATCTGAACATCCTGAATCCTCTTCATCAAAGGTGTGCCCACCCTTTAATAATTTCTTATCAATGGCGTATTTTTTGAGACGGTTCATGGTGTCTTTTTCAAAGGTTGCCAGTTCTTCTTCAGAAATATCACTTGGACTAGAAGCACCTATTTTCGCAACAATCGGCCCAGTTAAGACAACCTTAGCAATTTCTTCGTTCTTGTCTAAGATTGGCTGGACACAAACAGCATACAAATCTGCCTTGGCCATCAATGGGGTTAACGCTAAAGTGCATAAAATTAGAGTGATTGCTATTTTCATTTTATTCCCTTGGTTACTTAGTTTAATGATATTTGATCTTTCCACCAATGGGCAGGTTTTTTTTGAATTAGCTTAATTAGCAGAGTAAAGTAAAATTGCATAAAATGATGCCACGAGAAGCAGTATGAAGTTATATAACAAGGATACTTAGCGATGAACCTTTTCTTAATGAGACATGGTGACGCTGTGGACAAAGCAATTGCCGAATGCACAGACTCTGAACGTCCCTTAAGCCAATTAGGAAAGTCAGAAGCAGAATTTGCTGCCAGATTTATTCAAAATACCAAGATAGTCATAGATCAAGTACTACATAGTCCCTATAAGAGGACCAAAGAGACTGCAAACTTGGTCAATGCGAATATTCGCTGCCCAAACATGATGAGCAGCGACCTCCTATTACCTGAATCAAATCCACAATTTTTAATAAACTCTTTATTCCTTGAACAACAAAATTGTGTTTTGGTCGGGCATATGCCCTTTATGCCTGAGCTACTCGGAGAGCTTTCTAAAACTTACTTAAATTTTCCAACCGGTGGAGTTGTCCATCTCGAATGGAAAAATTTCCCAATGAGTAATGGATCTCAAGCTACAGAGGATGACAAGACCATGAGTACTCGATTGTCGGATTTGCTTAAAAACCATTCTATAAAATTTGAATTACTTAGCAAAAGCTTTTAAAAGTTGGTCCATGCCAACCTGAAACTTTAAAATTCGCTTCAACTCAGATGAGTCGGGTGCTGGGATTTGGGGGGGGTTAAATTTATCTGGCGAGCTTTCCCATAAACTTCCCTCTGAAACAAAAATATGATTTTTTTTGGTTTGACCTACAACAATTTTTACTTGCCCTTTAAAAACATAAACCAAGGTTTTTGTTTTTGTTATCATCACAAATACTTGGACCATTTCAGATGAGTTATCTTTATTAATATTTACTTTTGCATAAGGAGTCACTATTGAGAAATGAGACTTTTCTATCTTACGATTGTTTGCCACTAACAACTTACCTGTTAACAACCTAATACCTTGACGGTCTCCTTTTTCTCCTTTTTTAAATGCTTTCTCTATTGATACTTTGCCCCCAATCAGGCGAAAACTAACATTTTTATAAGCAACATCAAGAAATGATTGCTCCCCTTTGACTTCTAAAACCCCTCCCACCTTTATGGACATTGGGCCCCTTATTTTCTCACCCTCATAAAAGGTGTATCCATCATAATTTATGATATCAATTTTTGAACTACTCGGGACTGCAAATGCCTCTGATCCAAAATGGAATTGGAAAATAAAAACAGCGAATATAAAAAAATTAATTATTCTAATGCTCATGTTTACAGTGGCCCTTTTATTACAACATTATTTGAAAATTCGTTACATACTCCATTCATCAATTGTCGATTTTTAATTTGAACATGATAGAGTACACAATTAGGTATCTCAATGATCGGCGAACTAAAATCGCTCATATAAGCCAGAAAGTTTTTTAATATCCCACCATGCGTAGAGAGGGCCACATTATTTAAATTTTCTTGAATTATGTGATTATTTATAAGAGAAATCATTCGTTGCACCGACTGTTTCTTGGTTTCACCACCGGGAAATCCTATTTCAAAATTTTCTAAATTTAGCATTCTAAAATTTTTCCATAAATCACCGCCGAATTTATCTTCCGCCTGGTGATAATATAATCCTTCCGCTTCACCAAAAAATGCTTCTCGCAAAAGAGGAGTTTCTTTTATGGGAATATTTTTAAAATTACCTAGCTTGCGTGCAGTAGCCAAGGCCCGCAGTAAATCACTACTAAAAATATGGTCAATTTCAATGGATAGAAATTTTTTGGCCAATTCATTCGCTTGTTTATGGCCAACATCATTTAAGGGAATATCAGTATGCCCTTGAATTCTTTTCTGTAAGTTCCAATCGGTCTGTCCATGTCTAAATAAATAAAGATTAAGCACATCTTTCATGAATTTATCCCACTACTATTGCCTAGACCATTCATTTACTTGAGCAGTTTGGTTTAAATGGGCCATGATTATCGACTCGTCCACAAGTAATTGCCTTAACACATGGACCAGGTCCTCAGTTAATGGACATGATATATCATAAACTTTTTTGGTAACAGGGTTAAATACTTTCATCCTAAAAGCATGAAGAAAAATTCTCTTAAGGCTATAGATTTCGCGAAACTCCTGATTTATAGGTCCTTTGCCGTAAGCCGTGTCACCAATAAGGTTGTGCAACCTCTTAGAAAAATGTCTGCGTATCTGGTGACGGCGTCCAGTTTTCAAATGGACCCTTATTAAACTAATTTTTCCATTACTCCACAAAGGCCAATAAAGAGTTCGGGCCGCTTGAGGAACTCCTACGTCATTCTTAAGTGGCATATTAAATTCATCAGGGTAAATTAATTTTCCCCTAACAAGGGTGAGGTATTCTTTGATATTTTCTTCGCCATTCCAGTCTTCTTTGATTTGGGCAACAACCTTTCCAGCTTTTCCAAATAGGACTACTCCAGATACAGGTCTATCCAAGCGATGAATTGGATATAAATAGTGTCCTGTTTGATTTTTTACTAGCTTCATTAGATGAATTTTTTCGTCACTGACACCATGATAAGGATGAACAAACAAACCAGATGGCTTTGCAACCGCAATGAGGTCGTCATCTTCAAACAAAACCTGAATCTTTGTATTATTATCAAAATCCAAATTGCTCTCTTTTAATTATTAATCACTTGCTTGTATTGCCTCCGAACTGGAGTATAATAAAAGATGTATTTTGTATCGTATAATATTAAGCTTGACTTCAAAATTTTAAAACTTGGTCTTGATGACAGTTATTGGGGATTAAAAATTGAGAGTTTAAATTTGAAGGATCTTAGAAATATGCAAAAATTATTTAATCTTGCCGTCATTTTACTTCCATTAACTTTAGTCAACTGTGCTGGCACTAGGGAGAAATTTCAAAATCCATTTAGGCACGTGATTAGTGAAGCCTATTGGGTAAGCAAGCCAAATTCAAAAGATTTGAGACGAAAAGTCGGAACAGAAATTACTGGTGATGTTCTTAGTTACCTCCGCGAGAATAATTTGAGTCGAGGAAAAAATACAGCTGTGGCCCCCTTTGAATTATCAAAAAAGGAAAAATTAATAATTGATCGTGCCTTTGCTGGATTGCCACAAAAACTAGTTAAGAAAGTCTCTCCATTGATTAGGGCAATATACTTTGTTGAGGGGTTAGGCAGCAGTGGAATTGCTGAAATTGTTTATGATAGCAGTGGAAATCCCCTCTCTAGCTTCCTCGTTTTTGATCGAAGCGTTTTAAATCTAAATGCCAATGAATGGTGCACCAAAAAAGAAAGAACACCCTTTCTGCAAGATGGCACTATCAAAATCACTTGCCAGCTAGAAAAGTATACCTCCTCCCACGGAGCCTTCCAATATATTCTGCTCCACGAAATTGGACATGTTTTGCAAATAAATAATCCACAACTTCCATTCCCTTCTCTTCACGCAGAAAATGCAGAACTTCTTAAAGATTCAGATTATTTTAAAATTTCTTGGCAGCTAAATAAAAAAGGTGCAATCGTTCCCCTTGCTCCCTTGCCAACTCAAAATAAATGTAAGTTTGACTACTACCTAGATGATCCTCCATGTAGTGCAAAAGAGGCTGAACTTTTTTATGGAGACTTAGCACAGTCTACCTTCGCCACCCCGAATAGTGTTAAGAACCCAGTTGAAGATTTTGCTGATGGTTTTGCAAACTATATCCATACACAAGTCTTAAAAAAGGCATTTATTATTACAATTGAATATGCCGGTAAAAAATTAGTCTACAAGGACTGCTGGAATGAGCAGCGATGTGAAGCCAAAAAGAAAATTTTTGAAGCTTTTTCAAGATAAGGGAAAATTATGATGCCAAAAAGACCAGTCTACATGGTATTGATACTCATCCTAATCCTCGGAGGATGCTCAACTTTCGATTATAGCAAACAGCTCAAGCAAGTAGCTTTCACTGATAATATCAAAAAGGGGAAATCCATTGGCCCGATTGAAGGTCGAGATTGTGTTTGGCAATTTTTTGGACTTCCAATAGGAACTCGTCCATCCATGGATCGTGCTCTAAAAGCTGCTATGAAAAACTACCATTTAACCGGTGCCGAAATTAATTCCAGCAGTCGCGATGAGCAAAATTCGGCAAAAAATCAAAAAGCTGAAGACACGAATGCCATACGCTACATTAACAATATTATCACTGCCAACGAAGGCTTTAATTTTGGAGTCTTTAGAAAACAGTGTCTCATTGTATCTGGCATTGGATATCTATAAGTAAATCGAGGAAATTTTTTATGAAAATAATATTATTCTTTTCTATTATTTTGATAGCTTCAAGCTGCTCGCAAAGAACACTCCTTTTATCACCAAAGCGAATATCGATGACTGAGCAGTCTTTGCTAGAAAATTATCAAATCTCAGAAATTGGCCCGGTCGAAGACCAATTATGCATCTCGAGTAATAATGAATTAGGTCAGCTTGGCCTCATCGATGAGTTAGTAAAAAATGCTCAACAAAAATCTGGTGCAGATTTCATCGGTGATGCAAAAATTTATCAGGAAGCCAATGATTGTATAAATATAGCTGGAATTGGCTATAAAAAATCTCTTATTAAATCAAAGTAAGTTAAACATTTTAATTAATGTTGAACCGAGCCAATTGAATCTCCACTTCTGCACAAGCTTGCCATAGATCTGCCTTTGCACGACCTGATACCCTTGCACGGTGTCGTCTCCAGCAATTGTACGTTCCCCGATCGGGTTTGCATTGCGAAGAGTGATTTTATTTGTATCATGATCGATGACTTGAATAAACCCTAAATGCTTTTCTGGCCCTTCAAGCTTGTGATAAATTACCTTGTCTCCTACCTTAACCTCATAATTACATTTGACACAATTAAACCTCGTATCAAGTAAATATACATCTCCGACTTTGACATCAAGATGAGTGCTGACTTTTGACACCAATCCAATTTCAAATCGATTTAAATCCAAGGAAAATATAAAATAATAAAATAGTGAAATACATAAAATATTTCCGGCATATAAAAATGCCCAAGTTTTACTTTCTCTTTCCATGTTACGCTTTTTATCTCTGGGATTATTATTGAACCGTTTTAAATCCTCACCTTCAATTAAATTTGAAAAAATAAAATTTTGAATTAGCCAAAGAACAACGTTGCAAATTATGACCAGTTTTAATCCAATGAAAATATGGAGAAACATCGAGTAGATAACCATTTTACCCGATTGAACGACAAACAAACTCACCAAGAAAAATGCCGGAATCAATACCAAAATTAAGTAGGTTGACCAGGCCTTAGGCCCATAATAGATGTCCCTAAATCTTGCGAAGCGATGGTCTGAAAGAACCATGCTCGATCTAAATTTTAAAAATTCAGCCCAGGACATTAGACGTGGGTTATATTTCAATACACTATCAATAATATATTCTACTCGTTCAACCACAGTCGAGAATTTACGTTTTTTCCCATTTTTAAGTCCAATAGTGAAAAAGTAAAAAGGACCTGAAGCTCCTAAATTAATACTTTTAATTTCCTCGTAATAAATTTTCTCTTCCTTTTTATTTTTTATTATCAATAAATAATTTTTAAATGCTTGAAATTCCCTTCCTGAAATACCGAAGAAAAATTTAAAGTATATTGTAATAAGCACCATTAAAAACAAAACAAGATAGCCAAGCGCAATGACTGCTATCTCATAATTTAATATTCGATTTAATGCTTCTACAGAATGACCAATAGTTGGAATTGAGGTTATTGGCTTAAAATAATGAGATAGAATAAAAAGACCATCGAGAATTATTAAAAGTCCAACCACAACGATAATGGATAAAACAATTTTTGAAATAAATTCAAAATGGGCACGAGGTTTTAAAAGCCGTGGAGGGAATTGAATTTTGCCTCTGAATGATTCATCCATACTGCCCACTTTTCGGCATAATTAATGGATTTTATTAAGAGAATAGAGTTCAGTAGAACGAGGGCGGTATCACTGAATAGATTGTTCTTCCATATAGCTTTTAAAGAAGTGGAGTGAAGCGATCGAGATTAGGCAGTAGCCTAAGAAAAAATAGAACCCAGGTCCCAGCTCTGATACAAACTTGCTTCCTAAAGTAACTGGAATTATTAGACCCAAATAAGTTACTTCAAATGTTTTTTCGCTTCCCTGTCCATTGATTGATAGGTAGCAAATGAGTATTGCGACAACAAAAACATCTGCCATTGACCGTTTTCCTATGGCATTCACTATTTGATACATCCGCCTTTTTAATTCCTGTCGTGGAGAATAAAGGCAAACACCAAGCATTGAAGCTTTAATAAATGGGACTAAAACACTAAACAATAAAATTAAAAAGGCGACAAAAGTTCGACCGTCTTCATGAAGGTCCTTGACTGTTCCAAGGATCGATCTATTTTTATCCAATCCAGTCGCACGAAATTCACCAATTTTGGCCTTAATATCAGTGTGCATTTGCATCTTAAGAATAGGCTGAATAAGGCCAGGGATAAGAAGAAGAATTGAAAGGGCCAGGAAAATCAGTGATTTTTGTTTACTGCTCACAAAGTCATACCTCAAAATAAAAATAGAAATTTGATAAAAATCATACTTTTTTCACTGCAAATATCAAATAATGAAAAAGCTGCCAGGGTGTGATTATTTTAACTCATTTTGAATTAATGTGGGTGCTTAATTTTATATTTTCGGACCGGCTACAACAAAGCCAAATAAAGAGACATGATTCTAGTGTGCCCCATTCTAATAATAACTTGATCCAATTTTGTGCTCATTGCAACAATCCTTTATGCGTGCCCTCGCGCTGATGATAGTAACATGTCCCTGTGCTTTGGCACTTGCAACACCCATGGCCCTCACCATGGGGCTGAAGTATTTAACGCAAAAAGGAATCTTGGTAAAAAAAGAATGCACTTTTGAGAATTTAGCAAAAATAGATGAGGTGTTCTTAGATAAAACGGGAACAATCACTGAAGGAGAGCTTTGTGTTGTTTCCACAGAGATTTTGAATGAGAACCCAGACAATAGTTTCTCCTGGCATGAGCTGTGCTTATCAATGTAGAAAACTTCTCACCACCCCATTGCCAAGGCCATCCAAAATTATCTCCCGCCATGGATAGGACCTACCATGGAAGTCATTATGGCCTTGATCATTATTTATTCGGGAATTCAATCTTGGCGTGGAAAGGAATTTCATTTGCCCCCAAATTTGATTAAGCAACTGCAGCGCTTCCGTCAATTTTTACCAAAAAAAATAGCTAGCTCATTTTTCTTTGGACTTGGCTCCATATTTCTTCCCTGTGGACTACTTTATACCATCCTTGGAAGCTTAATCGTCTTAGAGGACCCTTTTAAAACGGCCCTAGTCATGACATTTTTTTGGGCCGTTTCAGTACTAGCACTTTCTCTAATGCCAGAGGCAATTCGAAAAGGAATTAACTTAATTGGTTGGAGGGTATCAACAGTGCAGGGAATTCTTTTCACGCTGACTGGTTGCCTTGCACTAGTAAGCAAGTTTTATCCAATCGCAAGTTTACTTACTGGGGATCATGCTAAGGGTCAAACAGGAAACAGTTGTCACTAGTGTAATTTTTCTATTCTAAATATCTTTAAGCTTGGCCAATTCTTTGTCTATTTTTTTACGATCATCTGCCAAATCTTCTAAATCATCATCAATATCATCAACTTCATCTTTTTTATTGCTCTTAAGAGCGATCTCTTTTTTGCCCAAAAGTTCTTCCTCTTTAATTCTAATTTCTTCATATTTATCTACGATCTCATCTAATCTTTTATCACGATCTGCCTTTGCCTTGGCATCATCCTTTGGGGTCTTACGAAGATCATCATTTCTTACTTGATTAGGATCATAACCATCTATAACAGCAGCTGGATCGCCGGCACTCTTTGCAGAATGACTGAATATACTCAAACAAATTCCCAAAAAGATGACACGGACCTTCATATCTTTCCCTTATTTTTACGTACCAACTATTGTCGCTGATTGAAAAAAATTATCAATGCCAATGTTTGAATTACCCACCTATTTTACTAGGACTATCTTGAAGAAACCTTTTCAAATCATGTGAGTAGGTTCAAACTGGTACAAATTATTTTCTTAGAATTAAGGAGGATTCGTGAAAGGAATTATTGCTATTCTTATTGGTTCAATATTTGTATTGAACTCCGCTCTCGCTCTGGATTACAAAGTTTCTCTCTATCATTCACCCAATAAAGATGAAGTGACCAAACTCAATGGTTACCCAGGCAAAATTCAACTCGCAATATGTTGTGAATATCCAACCCAAGAGGATTTAGCAAATATCAAAGCCGTAAAACTTAGCAAATTAGTCATACAAAGTGGACATTTCCCCACTATTTCCCAAATTAAAGTTATGGCCGCTCTAATTCAGGATAAGGGAATTCCTGTCGAAATTATGCTCGATGAAGTTTTCCCAAGTGATATTGAAATCGCCAACATCAATAAACTTGCTATTAGTAAGTTAATGATTACAAGCCGTGATTGGCCTATGCCAGGTGAAGTTGAATTCCTCAACAAACTTACAATTCCAGTGCGATTCCAGATAACAAAAAAGGAATGGCCCAGAAAAGAGCACATGATCATCATGCAAAAAATCAAACCTGAAATAACAGTTGGATTCACTCATCGCATGGTACCTGGAATTGGCTACGCTGATTTTTTTAATGGTTTAAAGACCAAAAAAGTTTTTGTTGTTGAGGAGCAATTTCCTTACGGAGAAGATCCAATTGGCATGAATGCCCTCAAAGATTCAGATGTTGAAATTGCACCAATAGAAAAACTCATGCCACAAGATATTGTGACTCTCAATAAATTTACAGTTCCTATGAAAATTAATTTGGTTAACTCTTGGCCTTTAGATCAAGATTTTTTCAATTTAGTGGGCCAAATCAAAGCTGTTCAAATAAAAGAAATTGAAATTAAAGATCCAGGCTATGGAGATTTATTAAAAGATTCTTATGTTCGTGCAGCGACTAATATTGAGTCCATTAACAGTAATTTGTTAATCGTTTACTCTCTAGATCAAGTTTACTAACTGAAGCTGCCATTTTAGATAAAAATTGGCCTGGTAATCCGGGCCTTTTTTATTTTGTTGAATGCAATATTTCTTTAACTAATCCGATGTGCTCAGGCAAAATATTTAAGTGAGTTACAAAGCGAATACAATTACTTCCTATTGTATTTGAAAAAAGCCCTTTTGACTTCCATTGTTGCACTAAATTTTCTGCCGACCAAGAATCATGAACTTTAAAAATAACTATATTGGTCTCTTGTGGCATTACTTCCTTCACAAATGAAAGGTTCATTAAGTGATTGGCCAATTCTTCTGCATGGCCATGGTCTTGCTGCAATCGTCTGATATTGTTTTTCATGGCATAAAGTCCTGCAGCCGCCAAAATTCCTACTTGTCGCATACCTCCACCAAAAACCTTGCGCACGCGTTTGGATTCAGCGATAAAACTTTTATTTCCAAGAAGCACACTACCAACTGGTGCTCCCAAACCTTTTGACAGGCATATCGAAATTGAATCGAATGTTTTTCCATAATCAGCTGGTTTTTGATTTGTTTTTACCAAGGCATTAAATAGGCGTGCTCCATCAAGATGGAGTTTTAAATTTTTTTCTTTACAAACTTTTTTAATATCTTCGATTTTATTCCATTCGTAGCATCTTCCTCCGCCACGATTCGTTGTATTCTCTAACACAACGATCCTACTTGTTGGGAAATGAACATCCTCTTTATTAATCGCCTGTTTGACTTGTTTAGCGTTAATCATTCCGCCTTCGCCAGATAATAGTTTTACTGATGCGCCTGAATGATAAGAAACTCCTCCTCCTTCATAAAAATAGACATGGGACTCGCCTTCCAAAATTACTTCATCCATAGGCTTTGTCCAAACCTTAATGGCAACTTGATTGGCCATTGTTCCACTTGGCATAAACAGTCCATCTTCCATACCAAACATATCCGCACAAAATTTTTGCAACTCATTAACTGTTGGGTCCTCGCCATAGACATCATCGCCAACTTCTGCTTCGGCCATGTATATTCTCATTTCTTTGCTTGGTTTGGTGACGGTATCACTTCTAAGGTCTACTATATTGTTCATAGGAAAGTCCTTTGTGGCCTGCTAAGCCTAGGAGTAGGTTATTTGCTTTAGTGTCAAAATAGTGCCAGACCTCGAAAAAATTTCCAAGCTATTTGGTGCAGAAATTGATCGTGAACGGTTTAAAGAGATGGAAAAATGGATTCAGCTTGCTAATGAATTTCCCAACAAACCTTGGAATAATAACGTCGAGCACCCAGACTATGCTCGCATCTTTCCCAACTATTGGGCGCCTGTCATGATTCAGAAAAAACAGAAGCGAGTATTGACTCCCATGCGCTATCGCTTAAGACCACGCTATTCAAAAGAAGAAGTTCCAAATCAGTACAATATGTTTAATGCCAGACTCGATTCATTAGGCACAAGAAAAAGTTGGAACTCATTATTTACAGTTCACCATGGAATCTTCTTTTTTTCCCATTTTTTTGAATGGGTCGAGCGAGATAAAAAAAAGAAGTTGATACAATTCTACCCGAAAGAAAGAGAATTTATGTGGGCACCAGTTTTATTTGATTGGTGGGAGCACAAAAAAAGTAAATCCATTTTGCCTTCATTTGCTCTCATTACTGGCGATCCTGCGCCTGAAATATTAAATGCAGGTCACGATCGTTGCCCGCTTTTCTTAAAGCAAAATAAATTCGATGAATGGCTCACACCAAAAGCAGGCGAGCAGCAACATTTCCTGCAAATTTTAGAGCAGCGTGAACAAGTTACTTACGATAATGCGCTTGTGTAAGCACCATCAATTGCTTGAATGCCCTTCTAGGCGTTCGCTTTCCTTGTCTTTTTTTCCCTCATCTTTTTTTAGTTCCACTTTGCTCTCGCCAGCGTACTCACCTTTATTTTCGCCTTGGCCCTCGCCAAACAAATCGTAGCCGTGAACATCGGCATAGCGAAGATACCAATCAATGGCCTCAATCACTTTATTGTGAACTTGATCGAGGTAGGGATCCTCTGCCATGCTGTTGAGCTTATCTGAAATGGAGTACAAGCGACTCAAAATGACGTCCCTTTCGTCGTCGCCTTTGATGAGGGTTAGAATGTTCGATGAATCCTTCATACGATTCCCCCTGAGTGGGACTATCGTAGAATATATTTGAATTGGCCGCAAGGCCTAGGGCTTCCCAAGCAAATCATTCCCGTTGGGCAAATATGTTAACTCATTGATGATGCGATTAGACCTGGTACATGAAACCAATTTTGAATGTATTTTCGCCAATTTGCTTTAGCCACCGAATTTGTGAAGGCACCAAAATCTGGTGCCCTATAGTAACCCGGCAAAAGCTAAAATTATCGGGCATACTTTCACTGTGAACTATAATGCAACACCCCTGGCTAGATAAATTCACTACTATGCCATGGAGATCATGCAGTGGACTCTCTTCATTGATACCGCATTTTATGTGCGCCGTAGTGTTATAGACTGTAATTCTCTCCACTCTACGTCTATTGCGAGCATCCTCTTTCTTAGAAACTTTGCTTACTTTCACCAGCCTCTCTTGAGCCATTTTTATCCCCCTTAACCCAAGGTTGTCCCCAACCTTCCCACTACCATTGTCTCCCCAAGCCCCTAAAATCACCAAGAAAGTGGCCTAAGGACAAGAAACAACATGGCTAACATATCAATTTTTAAGCATTTTAGTGCCGCATTTGGGCAAATTTGGGTGAGAACAAATCTGGGCAGTTTTGCCCCTATAACTTAGCATACTTGCGAGGAAGGCCATACTAACCTACCATTAACTCCATTAATTCCCATTAGTTGGATCGCCCTGACTGCTGTGTCAAGGCAACCTAATAGCTTAAATAGTCGAGGTTTAATTATGCAGCCCCTTACTAAAGGTCTCGTTATTGGCGGAGTCGCCCTCATAATCATAGGCGTGATTTGCGAGATTTTTTTCCGCAATCAAATTCCCTTGGGTAGGCTTCCGGGCGATATTAATGTCCAAAGCAAAAATTTTTCCTTCCATTTTCCGCTCGTTACCAGCCTCCTTCTCAGCGCAGTGGGAACTGCTCTACTTTATATCTACAATACTTTTCAAAAATAGTGCTTTGACGCAACCCGAGATCCATGTTTCTTGACACAAGTTCCCCACCTCGTTAAAACCTCGTGGTAACTTGTATTTATTAGACTTTGAACATTAGAGAAAGTGACCCTTTCATGACAGAAAATTTGAGTACTGCTGATTCCCCAAGTGGGACACAACGCTTTGAAAATTTTGGATTATTTCCTGAACTTCTCCAGAACCTTAATAGCGCAGGCTTTAGCACACCTACTCCTATTCAACAGGCAACCTTTGGCGAAATTGCCCAGGGCAAAGATGTATTTGCGATGGCCGAAACTGGTAGTGGCAAAACTGCTGCCTTTGTCATTCCCGTTCTACATCGAATGCTCTCAGAGAATCTTCAACCGAAGGTCAGTAGCGCCGTCTTTTTTGTTATGGCGCCGACCCGTGAACTTGCTCAGCAAACCTGCAAAGTAGTTCATAATTTTGGCGAAACTTTAGGAATCAAGGCTGCTCTCATTATTGGTGGAGAAGATATTGAAAAACAAAAAGAGCTTCTTCAACACGGAGTTCATTTTGTCGTTGCGACTCCAGGTAGGCTCATCGACTTGTACAAACAGCGCATCGTCATTTTTCAGCATATTTCTGGCATTATTTTTGACGAGGCAGACCGCCTTTTTGATATGGGATTCAAAGACGATATTTCCTTTATATTGAGCAAATTGCCCCGCGAACGGCAAATACTCATGTTCTCAGCTACCAATAATTTTGATGTGCTTCATACTGCTTATCGCTTTGGGGCTCATCCAGAAGAAATTAATTTGTCCAAAGATCGCATCGTCGTTGATCAAATTAACCAAAGTTTGATTCACGTTGGCGATGGTGAAAAAATGCCAGTGGTTTTAGGGCTTCTTAAACAGATGCCTGATGTTTATGGCATGATCTTTTGCAATACAAAAAATGAAACTCACGTGCTTGCCAAGTGGTTCGATCAAATTGCCCAGGACTATAGTCAACCTGGGCTTGATTTTCGTGCCAAGGCCATCTCAGGAAATCTTGATCAAAAAAAACGCACCAAACTAGTGGCCGATTTCCGAGAGAAGAAAATCAATTTATTGATTTGCACCGATGTAGCCGCGCGCGGTCTGGATATCAGTGATGTTAATCTGGTGATTAACTATGATCTTCCTTACGATCCTTCCAGCTATGTTCACCGTATTGGGAGAACAGGTCGCGCCGGAAAAGATGGAAAGGCCATTAGTTTATGTGGTTTTGATGACACCCAGAATTTGGGCCCAATTGAAGAGTACATCAAAGCAAAAATTCCAGTTCATCCCATTGCGGATGATTTATTGGTGCGGGATATCGGACCTCGACCACGCTACAGAGAAGAATTTGATCAAGACGAAGAAAGACCGATAGGTCGTGATCAAAAACGCGGAAATCGACGAGATCAAGCGAGAGATTCAAGGCAAGAATCTAGGCAAGAAAACCGTCGAGATGCCAGACCAGAAGCTAGGCGAGAAAACAATTCAAATAAATTTCGTGAAGGACAAACCGATTCACCTTCCAATCAACAACAATCTAGGCGTAATCCGGGGCCCACGCCACGAACCTCAAAGGAGAGCCACATGAACGAGCAACTAGTCGCGGGCCAGGGCAACCCGCCTCAAATGGATGATGATAATCATTCACCGACCCAACGAACAAACAATGATCAAGAAACAACCAAGCGCACTAATGTTTTAACTGTAAGTGCAAAGTCGGTTGAAGAAGCTAAAAAAGAAGCTGCCCAGAAAATGGGTTTATCACTTGATGAAAGTTTTCATGTTGAAACAATTGAAGAAGGCAAAAAGGGATTTCTTGGCCTTTTTGGTGGCAAAGTTGGTAGCTATAAAGTTACCCATAAGCCAAACTATGAAACCTTCGTTCATACTTATTTAGAAAAAGTACTTAATATGGCAGGCTTTGAACTCTCCTCGCATATTATGCAAGAAGACAACCGCATGATCGTTGACCTGGTTGGAACAGATGAAGAATTGCTTGTTCACAATCGCTATGATCTTCTCGAGTCTCTTGAATTCCTTGTGCGCAAAGTATTAAGCAAAAAATATCCAGTCCCTCGCGATTATTACATCGATTTCACTGTCAATGGAGTTGCAAGTAACCGCCATGAGGCACGTGATAATGGTGAAGGCCAAAGAGGACGCCATAGCCGCAATGACCGTGGCGGCAATAGAGGTGGCCGAAATTTCGATCGTCGTGGCGGAAGAAATGACCGCTTTGAAGGTCGCGGCGGAAGAAACGATCGCAACGACAGAGGTGATCGCGGTGGAAGAGGTCGTGGTGGACGAGGAGAAGGAAGAGGAGAAGGAAGAGGAGAAGGACGTGGTGAAGGTGGAAACAATCGCCGCCTAGAAGAATTGGCACTTAAAATGAAAGAGAAGGCCATTCAAGATAATGCTCCTGTAACACTAGAACCAATGGGCCCAAGAGACCGCAGAATTATCCACCAAACGCTTGGGATGGATAAACAAGTCAAAACAGCATCAATTGGTGATGGCCATTTCAAACGTATACAAATAGTTCCGATTCAATAGAGAAACAAACTTTGAATAAAAAGGCCACCGCAAGGTGGCCTTTTTATTGAACATAATTATTTAACTAATTCTTATTCGCCACAATCAAAGGCAGGGCGATAGCTAAATGTTGAGCCATCAATGAAAATCCAAGTGAAGTGTTGAACTTTTTCGATATTTTGGCGGCAACGTAGAAATTCCGTATTAATAATTTCATAACGGACAAATTGATTAGCAACATCTTTTAAATAGGACTTCGTAAAGCTTTTGGCTCCTTCTCTAAAAGTCGAATAAACACCTCGACCCTTTCTTGGAATATCATTTTCGAGGGTCCATTCCTTTGCTTCACGAAACTCTGAAGTTATGACGTCTTCCCCACTCATGGAAATATAGCTTCGACGAAATTTTTCCTTAGGCATGGAGTAATTCCATTCTTGCTCTGATTGCAACTGCGCAACCGGTAAACCCAAATTGTAGTCGCCGCCGATATAGAAGCCCATCTTGTCTTTGATTCTAAAAAGGGCGCGTTTAAAATTGCTTAAAGTTCTTAATTCTTTCTGCGCATCAATTTCTTGCATGCGAATTTTGTATATCTTAAGCGCACGTTCTAAAAGAGAGCTGGCAGTTTCTGACTCTGATTTGCAGTAAGTTCCTTCAAATGCAATTTGATCCTCTTCCTTGTAGAATTTAATTTTCACCATTTTCTGTGGGCGCAAAACGAAGCCTTTTAAATAAAAAGATTCGCTGTAGCCTTCAAATTTTGAACCTGCACTAAGATAAAGATTTAGATTAGTTAAGTGGAAAAAGTTTACTTTAAAAGCGCCCTCTTTCTCACCGAAGAAAAGAAGATGATCGCCGCTATATTCTTGCTCCTCTCCTCTAACAACTGCCATGTACTGAACGCCTTCCAAACCGGACTTGGCTTCAAACACAGAAACAACTTTAAAGTCTGAGGCATTGCCGATGTTCGACAGGATAGACATAGTCGATAACAAGAAAAGGGCCAATAAAATTGAGCTAAGCAGTCTCGAGGTCATATTAAATCCCCTACCCAAAATGGGAGCGTCGATGGAACCTAAACACTTAAAATGCTTCGGTGCTTAAATCATATTTTGGTGGGATAATCAAACGGTTTTAGGATGTTGCGACTAAGAACAAATTGCGCACTGCCTCAAGTGCTGGATTACTGAATTGACTCAATAATGGGAAGGTTGATTTCTTGACCTACGTTGAGTGAAAGCTGGTTGTGATCGGGCAAATATTTGCGGATTAGCCAAATAGGGACTTCCTGTTCTTTGGATATGCTTTCTATGCTGTCCCCGCGCCCTACTTTCATAGACTGGGTCCCAACGACCTTATAATTTGAATAAAAATCTTCTTCAATAGATTGGTGGTATTGCAAGCGATTGGCATTAAAACTTCCCACCCGGTCTTCGCTTAATGGAATTTTCAACTTGTAACCAAAAGGTACATTCCGCGCGAGGTGACGAGGATTGAGTGCTCGAATTTTTGCGATAGGTATGCCGGCCCAATCAGCATAGTGACCTAAAGTTTCATTGGTCTCAATTGTGATCTGGAATGTTTTAGAATTTATTTTCTGAGTATCTAGATTGTAGGTTTTTGTAATGTCGTCTGGTAAAACATCAATCTCATCTTTTGCAACCATAACTAAGTAAGGGTGCTCAAGGGATTCCTTCATAATTTGGTCAAAGTCAAAAAAGATTGGAAGATTCGCCCATGCCACATTTTGATCTTGAGCAATAGAACCATCTTGAATTTTCTCTAATCCACTTTCAATGGCCGAATTTACATCCTCTTTGCTTAATTGTTTGGTCATATAATTGGTAGGCACTAACGTGGCCAACATTATGCCTTGTGAGGCGGACATGGGCGAAATAAGTCGGCCCTGACCCTTAATAAGCTTTGAATTTTCTTTAAGAGAATTATCAGCAATAACTAGTGTTGTAGAATCTTTTTTACCTCTAGGTTGATTATTAGATGCGACCACCGTTTTCTTGCCATTGACAGCAATTTTCTTGCCTTCAATTGGCAGAACTAATTTTTGACCAAGCCGTATTGAAGACGGATTGGCCAGGCCATTAGCTTCAATGATTCTATCCATGGGTACGCGGTAAAATTTTGAAATAGTGGAGAGAGAGTCACCTGGTTGGACAACATGAATATCAGTATCAACGACCGTGATGGTTTCTTGGCTGCCTTTGAATTTCGCAATTAATTCATCACGAGATTTACTTAACTCAACAGGTAGCTTCAACTTGTATCCGCTTGGGATTGAAGAATTGTATTTATAACTTACCGGTCTAAAGGCACGATTATAATAGTGAAAATTATCCTCATCTAATCCGGTCATTTCTAAAATGGTGCTTAAGCGAAACAACTTAGGTAATTCAATTTCAAAATATTGAATGGGCGCACCTTTTTCAAAGTTGCCAAAAACAGGCTCTGGATTATTGGCCAATTCATAGGCGGCCACAAAGCACGCAAAAAAGTTTTGACTGGCAAAACCGAATCTTCGACCATTAAAGTTTCTAACAATGTATTCAATATCAGTTGATCCGAGCTCATTGACTGCGCGCTTGATTCCATTAACTCCATGGTTGTAGGAAGTAATGGCAAGTGGCCAGGCACCAGTTATTTCATAATCGCGTTTTAATAAACGAGCAGCGGCACGTGCAGTACGCACAGGATCAAGGCGTTCATCCAAAACGTAATTAACTTTAAGGCCAAATATTCGTGCAGTGTCGCGCATAAATTGCCAAATACCTGCAGCACCCACTTTTGAATATGCTCGATAATTAAAAGAACTTTCAACGTGAGGTAAGAATGCCAGCGTTAGCGGTACACCTTCTTCCGTAAAGATTTCACGAATTTTATCCAAGTAAACGTAAGAGCGCTTCAATCCTTCTAAAAAGCGATCGCTCAATCCCTGTTGCCAACGAATATCAGAAGACATGCGACGAATTTCATCTTCCGACTTTTGGGCAAAGGGTTGCACAATTTTAAATTCCTCATCACTTAAAGCGTCTCGACCTTGGCGAGCAAAACGCGTGAGAATATTTCTATAATACTCTTTCTTTTCTTTAACCAACCGCTGGGTTTGTTTCTGGGTTAATCCTGAAATATCAATTTTTTCATAAATTACACTCAAGTCATCTGGATCGTGCAGAATTCCACGAGACGATGGGATGGCGGAATAAATGCTTTTCCAAAAATCTATTCGATGACGAAATTCACTTGTTTTGGGAACGACCCAGTCAGGACGATTGTCCGCCGCGAAAGCCAACGGCTCCACTAAAATTATTTTAAGGTAGAAGACTGTTAAAAGTAGTCTTAAAAAAAGACTCACTCAATGATCCTTTAAGCAGAAAAGCTCTGGTCTATTATTCGATAACTTATCGGAAAAAGAAGTCCGATCATAAATGCTAAGGATATAAAAATAACAACAAATCGAATATTTATTTAGTACAAAGAATCTTCGCCAAAATTTTAGAATCGCTTCGAATCCCTCGCAAGAACCGACTCCTCCGATCAACTATACCTTCACGACCTAATTGATATAAACCAGCAATATTTCCAATAGAGAACGCCTTTATCTCACTCTCTTGTGATTTAAAAATAAACAAACCCTGCTCTAATTTTAAAAGAGTATTTTGATCAATTATTTTATTTAAGTGGGGAAGGCCGGCGCAAAAACCTGTGGTCTCCACCACGACGTCAAATATTTTTTGTTGCTTATTATTGTTTTGATCTTCTAGTAAAATTGTCTGGTGTTGGAGATTGAGTACCTTGTTATAAACAGCAACGAGCCCCTTCTCGATCGCCTCTTTTCCATCACCGGCTTCCATAGGAACTACAATTTTTGAAAACTTTTTTAAATTGGGAAAAATATTGCTAAGAGGTTTTTGCAGTAATAAAAAAAGTGATTCAATTTCCCAAACAAAGCGCAAAAATTGTCTTAGCTTCCAAGGCCCAGAAGTAAATTGAATTGGAGAACGAACAAGAAGTGAGACTTCCATTCCTGCGGCCACACATTCTCTTATCACTTGCCCTGCACTTAACCTCTTGCCAATAATTAAAACTCTATTTCCGAAGCGGTTTAATTGATCAGAGTTTTTAAATTGTTGAAAATGAATTATTGGCCCGGTGAATCCATTAATGGCATTACTGGCCACGCTTATAGGAAAGGAAAAATATCCTGTCGCACTAACCACTCGACGACAAGGTATCTTTTTATCTTGAGTGTGAAGGATAAAATATTTTTTATCTTCACTCAATTCAACTTTTTCAATCTTGGTATTCTCTTGTATTTTTAAATGGAATCTTTTTTGATAGTCCTTCAAATAATTCGCAAATCGATGAGCAGTCCAGCGCTCTGTATTAAAAAAATACTTAACATAACTGAAAAAATTAAAATCACCAGGTAATAAGTTGGCCTTGGGTGGAGTAATGAGAGTGAGATGATCTGGCATTTGTTGAAAACTTTCTCCAACATGGCCCTTTTCAAAAATTAAATAGTCTATTTTGGGATTAATTTTTTGCAAGCAATAGGCCAGAGACAAGCCTGCTGGTCCGCCACCAATAATGGCAATATCAATGGCAGAATCTAGGTCGACTTTTTCAATTCTTTCTTGGTGATTTTTGTTAAGGACCATTCAGCAACAACCTTAGGCAATATTGTAATTGCCTTCAATTTTGCACCAAAAGCCTGCAATTGTGAATTTTTTGCTGGAATCTTAACCGCAGATAAGGAAGTAGAAAAGAATGTAGAAAAGAATGTAGAAAGGAATGTA